>Ga0272448_1003684_pt1 | contig 18064 bp, 20 predicted proteins | sample YNPCB0191_FD_202220 | JGI IMG/M metagenome (GOLD analysis project Ga0272448, IMG submission 202220) | Hot spring sediment microbial communities from Yellowstone National Park, WY, United States - YNP-CB-019-1 | ecosystem: Environmental > Aquatic > Thermal springs > Hot (42-90C) > Sediment... | reverse complement strand
GATCGTCATCGGTGCGACAAACCGTCCTGACCTGCTTGACAGTGCACTGCTCAGACCCGGGAGGTTTGACAGGGTGATCTTTGTTCCACCTCCGGATGAAGAGGAACGGTGCGCGATCTTCCGGATCCATACAAAAGATATGCCTCTTGCAGATGATGTATCTCTGGAAGAACTCGCAAGGAAAACCGAAGGGTATGTCGGAGCAGATATTGCAGGTGTCTGCAGGGAGGCAGGGCTTCAGGTCATAAGGAACAGGACGCAGAGGGTTACCCGCCAGGACTTCGAATATGCCCTGAAGGTTGTTCCTCCATCCATGGACACAGAAACTATCAAATACTACGAGAATATGTCAAGGCAACTAGCTAAGGCAGGTCCCATAAAGGACCGTGGCAAGCTGGAGTATTTCCGGTAAGGAGGTATACCCATGAAGAAGTTCATTAGTGAACTAAAGGGAAAGACGGCGATGACAAAAGACGGACAGATCCTCGGGATCATCGACAATTTTGTCGTTGACTCCGCAACAGGTGACATCATGCATGTACTTATTGTGCCCGCACAGGAGATAGAGACAAGGCTGTTCAACCTGGATGCCCAGGGGAGGATCATTCTACCCTTCCCGTCAATGAACTCGGTTCGCGATGTTGTAGTAATGAACATTTCGTAAGGTGAATGAATGACAACCCCGTTCGATGTCCCTCCGGGTGAACTCATCTCGAAGGTGGCAAAGATACTCAAAGAGGACTCAGCGATCACACCGCCAGAATGGGTGTTATTTGTGAAGACAGGGGTGCACAAGGAGAAGGCACCCGAGGACCCGGACTGGTGGTATACCCGGAGTGCGGCAGTCCTCCGAAAGGTATACATTCATGGCCCGATAGGAACAGAACGCCTCTCCGCAGAGTTTGGAGGCAAGACAGACCGAGGGTCTGCGCCCTACCATGCAAGAAAGGGGAGCCGAGCCATTATAAGGCGATGCCTCCAGTCCCTGGAAAAGGCGGGATACATCGTAAAACAGGGTAAAAAGGGGAGGATCATCTCACCGAAGGGGAGGTCCCTTCTGGACAGATGTGCACATGAGGTTATCCAGGAGATTGCTCAGAAGAATAAGGATATTCTGAGATATGCATAGGTGGAGTGATATGGAGAACGGTGAGGACCCGGAACTTGAGGAGATCCGACGGAGAAAGATGCTTGCCCTTCAGAGTGCCCAGCAGAAGGCTTATCAGGATGAGATAGCAGAGCGAGAGGCAGAGATCGATGCACAGAGGAGGGCTATTCTCAGGAAGATCCTCACCCCGGAGGCAAGGGAGAGACTGGCTAACCTCCGGCTGGCAAGACCGGAGATCGCTGAAGGGGTGGAGCAGCAGTTGATCCTGCTTGCGCAGTCAGGGAGGCTCCGGGAGATGATCACGGATGAGATGCTGAAGCAGATCCTCGAACAGATAATCCCGCAGAAGAGGGAAATAAAAATTATACGAAGGTGAGACGATGGGACGAAACAAACATGTGTCACGAAAGATCCGGCTGGGACGACTGACAAAAAGTAATCGTATGGTACCGACATGGGTTATGCAGAAGACTGCAAGAAAGTTCCGGCGCCATCCGAAACAGAGGTCATGGCGAAGAACAAAACTCAAGGCATAATTGAACTGATGGTGATGCGATGCCTGAAGAGATTGAGCATATATTCACGATCCCACTGAGAAAGAAGTGGGATGGACCCAGAACCAAGCGTGCGAATCATGCGATTGCAGCGATAAGGAGGTATGTAGTCCGGCACTTAAAAGACCCTGAACGTAAGGGGAAACGCATTCCGGAAGAAGATGTATGGATCGACCCGAAGGTCAATGAGATGATCTGGGAGCGGGGTCGTGAGAAACCACCTCGAAAGATTCGTGTCCGGGTAGTATATATCCCTGAGGAGAAGATCATCGGCGTAGAACTCCCCGAGGAAGAGACATCCGGCAAAGAGAAACCATCCGAAGAGGAGGGTGCTGCCAAGCGTGATGAAACCAGACCAGAAAAGAAGGAAGAGTGAGGGGTTGCTGGGGAAGTGTGACCTCACCGGGAGTCCATACATCGGGATATTCTGTGCATGCAACAATGATGTAGCACTTATACCGCATGATGCGCCTGCCAAGTTCGAAAAGACGGTGCGAAAATACCTCGAAGTTGAGCCTATCCGGATAACCATCGGGGGTAGCAGGCTCATCGGTGCGCTTGTTGCGATGAACTCTCATGGTCTGATTTTAAGCAGCCTTTCCCTCCCCGAAGAGATAAACTCAATTAAGAAGTTACTCGGCGGGAAACTTGCAATCACCGAGATCGATGCACACTTCAATGCCTTTGGAAACACCATCTTATCCAACGATTACGGAGCCATCATCCACCCCAGGTACAGTGATGAGGTTTTAGATGTCGTGAGCGAGACACTGGGTGTAAAGGTTGTCCGGGGAAAGATCGCAAACATGGAACTCGTGGGCTCATGCGGTGTGGCAAATTCCCGGGGTGCACTCCTCCACCCGAAATCAACCCCTGAAGAGAGAAAACTCGTCTCTGAGACCCTTCGTGTCAGGGTAAACATTGCCACTGCAAACCTCGGGTGCCCCTACCTGAGGTCATCCCTCCTCGTCAACGATCACGGGACACTCATCGGGAGCATGAGCACAACCGTAGAGATAGACCGGGTGTTCGATACACTATGCTGACGGAAGGGCACATGGTCCCGGAGATGCAAACCTTAAATATCCCGTGAGATATGTAAAACAGGGGCCTGTAGCTTAGCCTGGCGGAGCGTCTGGCTCATAACCAGATGGTCGTCGGTTCAAATCCGACCAGGCCCATAACATAATACTTTCTTTCAATGGACAGGAGGCATGAAGGGGCTGACATACGCTAATACATCCGGAGCTGACAAGTTCCAACAATCAGAATCAGAATTCTGCAGGAGCCAACTTCTTCTCAAGGATCTTCCTCGCTTATCGAGAGTAAGTAATTTCGGGATAACACACAAAATGACCGGAATGATAATATTAATATATCATTTCTCATTCTCTCCTTAACCATCCAACGGGTGTGGGGGTTATACCATATTCGCCAAGATGCCACCATTAAGGATCCTGCAGGGATCGATAAGAAGCGAATTTCCAGACCTCCAGATGCAGGTTCGCAGGCATCAGATAACATATACATGGAGCAGGCATCTGATTCTCAGGCTTACGCGGATGGTTCGATATACCATCATTGAGCCGGAGCGATACGGGTTTTTTAACGACGAGTATGTAGTGGTTCAGATCTTTCCCCCGCTGGATCATATGACCCCTGTGCGTCAGGGGGATACCATCACCGTCTACTGGGGGATACAACCCCTCTGCAAATATAAGGATCCTGAATGGCATCTGCAGGGGACCGATCAAAGGGAGTTCATGAAACGACCTGCGCTTACAGGGTACTTATGGTTCAGATTCGATGATGAGGAAAAGGAAGAGTATGCGATGTCCCTGATCCGGCAGGCGGTTGCCAATGCTAAATCATGTATAAAAGGAAGACGGATGATCCAGCCTGTCGGTGAACGGTTTACAGTTACTGTATTAGCCAGAAAAGAGGGGTATGCGAGACCCGAGCCGGCAATCAAAAAGGTTCATAAGCCGGCACCGCAGGTTATCCCCCCTGCGGGGAAGCCCGTCTCCAGCACTGCACATCATGGATCAAAACCCGTACCTTCTTCCAAGGAGGTTAAGCCCCCGGCTGAAAAGGAGAAGTTGTCCTCTCCGCAGGTTAAATCTGAGCCATCAACGGGAGGAGCGGCTGCGAAACCCTCAACATCGGCGCCTTCTGAGGGTGAAAAACCTGCCCGGAAACCATCTGCATCCCCTCAGGAAGGGGCTGAAAAGAAGAGGACATGCGAAGTGTGCGGAAGGCCTCTCAGGTTTATAGAAAAATACAGTCGCTGGTACTGCGATGCATGTAAAAAGTATGCACATGTTGAGGAGAAAAAGGGTACACCTGCCGGGGAGAATACAGCAGGCGAAAAAGAGAAACCTGAAGGTCATTAAGGGTCAACAGAGACAGAAAGATGTATTCCCCGGGTTGACCATAATCTTAATAATTCGATCCTTATCGCCTGAAAGGGTGAAAAGATGCGGGTTCTTGTAATGGGTGGAAGCCGGTTTATCGGCAGGCATGTGTGCCAGAAACTCCTAGCGCACGGGCATGAGGTAATCTGTTTTAATCGCGGAAAGAGCATGCCCGGTCCATGCGAGGGTGTAATCCATATTAAGGGTGACCGGAGGACTGAGGATATCAAGAAACTTTCATCGATAAAACCGAAGTATGTAATTGATCTGAGTGCGTATCATCCTGACGATGTAACTGATCTGATAACGGTGATTGGAAGAGATCTGAAAAGGTATGTCTTCTGCAGCACGGCAGCGGTATATGAAGATTCTCTGGATAATCCAATATATGAGACTGACCCGCTAAAAAAGTATGTACCCACAAAGCGCGGTGAAGATTTCAGCATTCATTATGCTACGAATAAGGTCGGATGCGAACTCGAGGTGAAGAAACTTGCCAAAAGGTACGGGTTTGAATATGTGATCCTGAGACCGGCGATCGTTTATGGTGAATTTGATTACACGGAGCGGCTTGCCTACTGGGTGCGTCGTGTGAGGTCCGGGGTGGTGAAGATCCCGGGTGACGGGATGAATATCGTGAGGATGGTATATGTGGAGGATCTTGCAGAGGCGTTTGTTAATGTACTTACGAATAAAAAGGCGAAAAATAAGGTATATAATATTGCGGATGAGGGGATCTTTTCGTTAAAGGAGATCATCGAGATCCTTACTGAGATCACAGGGAAACGGGCGACCATCGTTCATCTCTCTCCGGAAGAGATAAAGGCGCGCGGGTCTGTGAAGGAGTCATTTCCGCTATACTCCTCAAGGCACGCAATCGTTGATATCTCTGCTGCAAGAAATGATCTCGGATACAGATCGACCCCGTTCAGAGAGGCATTGAGAAAGACTGTAGCCTCAATCAAATAAGAGCGTCTCAGGTCTCAGGCAGAAGATTAATAATTAATAAGCGTATAACTATGTGATGAAGTTCAGGATCACTGTCGCAGAAAATACACCTCTGACGCCACTCTCGGATCTGGATGATGCACTCATCGAGTTTCTCTGCATGATTGAGTACCTTCCGAAGGGGTATAAACCGAGGACGGGTGTATCCCATCTGAAGGAAAGTATCCCGTATAAGATGTTTAAGGATCACATACTGATGCGTCCTGACCGGGGGTGGACAATCGATGAACTTGCAGTCTCCCTAGGGACATCCCGTGTAACCATCTACCGGCATATAAAGAAACTCCTTGGATTAGGTCTCGTGGAAAAGGTGAAAAAAACGATTGAGGCGGAAAACGGGTCTGTTGTGGTCACTGCATATAAGTTAGCAAAGGGGGACATCCTTGCGGCGTGGTTGAATATTGAGGAAAACATTAATAATGCAGTAAGAAATTATCGGGTGACAGTTGAACATATTAAAAATCTGTCTCTCAGGGTGAGAAGATGAAGGAACAACCTCAAAGGTTCGTATTGAGTGAAGGATCGACATATCTTATTCAGAGCATAGGTAAGCGGGATGAGACACTGATCACCGAAGGGCGGTTCCTGGGATATACACGCATAGGAAGCGATGAGGCTATATGTATAGAGATGAAAGGACCCGGGAAAAAGGTTCGCATGATTCCGGTCCATATGATCTTGGCAATAGATATAATTTCCGAGATGAAGCCCGTTGAGAAAAAAAAGGCAAAACCTGCTGATTCGTCGGAGATCCCCATATCCTATTTTGGATAATTACTAAGAAATGGTCAAAAGAAGCGGGTTAAACCGACCTAAAAGTATAAAAAGGCTTAATGATTCCTTTATTAAAGTGCAAACAAGAAAGGGGATCGTATGAAAGCCTCAAAGTGGTTGGTAACCGGTATTGTAAGCGTCCTGATAATGTCCGGATTCGGACTCGGAATGGGTCTCGGTCTCGGGTTTGTGAACGCCTCAACAGGCGAGAATACCTTCTACTCCGTTGAGTCCCCGCAGGTGAACCGGGACCTCATAGTTAATGGGAGCGACCCCAACCCTGCAAACAGGAGTATCACCCTAAACTGTCAGGGGAATGATTATCCGATCCGGGGGAATATTTCGGTGGTGAGTGGAGGTGTATTAACCATAGACTCGTGCAACATCATATTCGAGCAGGATACTACACACCACTACTGGTTTACTGTGGAGGGGGTGCGTCCGAGCGACGGAAAACCATCCCAGATAATCGTTAAATCGAGTATCATTACTGTTGATCCATACCTGATAAAGGCATATCTTGAACTCCCCATGATGATTAAGAACGGTGCGATTGCAACCTTTGATCAGAGTAAGATCCAGTTCCCGGGGAACCTGTGGGTCGTCTCGGGAAAACTTTTCTTCAATAATTCGGTTATGGACGGACTGCATGGTCAGAGTAACCCGTTCAGCCCATCACTCCTCTTCAGGGATTCTTATATTGTGATGAGCGGTTCGCGCATCCTCAGCCAGCCCGAGTCCTATGGAATTGCGGGAAACATCGCCAAGCCAAGTGCAAAGGGTCCATCCGATAATACCAGTTCACCGATCGATGCACTTTATGATGCGGATTCCATTTATTATGGTATAACCCCGCACAAGGTAATGGAGATTGATAAGTTCGATACCTCCGGACTTACGGACCCGATCACGGATGCAGTACTGTATGTACTCTATCATACAGAAGGGGATCTCAACGATCCTTACAACGGAACCAATTCGATAATGTATGCTGCGGAAGGGCAACCCTACGCTTCAACCGGGATCACCCCGACAGCAGGTGATACCTCTGACATACTCAGATCATTCAATCTCTATCAGGCGGGAATAGATTCTATATCAGAGATCGCGGACCTGAATATCACCTTTATCCACAACGGAAAGAATGGAACCGTGATGATCGACAGGATGTGGATCGAGATCACGCTGAAATCCCAGCAGGAGGTTGCACTATGGGGGTCTACCACGATGGTGGCAATGGATACATTCATGGATATGGACTTCAGGTCAGTATCCGATGTCGGTCTTCATAATTATATTAACATCTCAGGAAATTCAAAGTTCTATGGATTCGGTGTCACCTTTGATATGCAGGAATCAGGAAATATCGCCATTGACCCTGCGATCGTAACCACATCGGCAAACGCCTCAGGATATCTCTACCGCTGGCTGAATGTCACTGTAAAGGATAATGCGGGTGCATCCCTTGCAAACGCATCGATCTCCAAGACCCCGGACTTCCAGGAACCATGGAAATCCTTTGTTTTGACACTGAATGACCTCTGCTCACCTGCAAATAAGGACATATTCGGGAGACTTGTCATTGACCATATCAGCAGGAATTACAGACCTGTCAGCTGCAGCGATTATTACAAGACCTTCGAAGGAGGGGTATCTACCATTCCTGCATTCTCTGATGAGATCATCGGTGAACACCTGCCAAACGCATGGTTCGGTGGAAAATATAATCTAACGATAAACTACAAATCCAACTTATGTTACGCCTATGCAAACCTTTCCCGGTATCCCAGCATGGGAAACAAGGATAATTATCACGACATGATGGTTACATGTACATTCATAGGTGACCATTCAGACCTCTATCCGGATATATCTGCATGGCCTGACTCTGTACCTGTTGACAGACCGGTGGATCTCGTTACAACGATTCATAACGGAGGAAACGCACCTGCAGTTGATTTCTGGGTAGAGATAGTTGATAAGAGTGCAGGATCAATATATCGTTGGGAGCACCTGAACCTCTCGGCGGGCAACCAGACCGTTCTGACTGCTACCTGGATCCCGGTGATCAAGGCAGGTGAGGTCCACATCATCAATGTAACGGTTTCTCCAGTGCAGAACGAGCCTCAATCCTTATGGTGGAACAACACCATGGAAAAGGGGATACTTGTTGCCACACTACCGGACCTCCAGCCCGCAGGGTTCTCCATGAAGCAGGGCGGGGTATCCGTGACAAGGGCGATCACAGGCACGGAAGTGGAACTCTCTGCGGATGTTATCAATAGCGGGGGATCGAACTCCGGAGCGTTTAAGGTTCTCTTCTTCATAAATTCGACAAAGGGAGAACTCGTCGCAGAGCGGTCTGTTCCTGATCTGGCACCCGGGCAGACCACCACCCTCACTGCAAATAAGTTACTCGGTTCAACCCCGGGGACATTAAAGTTCTTCGTGGTAATCGATCCGGATAATATGGTGAAAGAGATCTCCGACGGGAATAATGAGGCATCCACAACCCTTGATGTGTTTTACCCGCCGGATCTCCTCCCCTCCGGACTTAAGTATACATCCCCGGCCCTCGAGACAAGGTCGTATGTCACATTTACACTGGATGTGATCAATAAGGGTGTCTGGGATGTAACCGATGTCAATATAACCCTGTATGCGGAAAAAGATGGCAATAAGACACTGATCAACTCATCGGTTGTTCAATCCATCGGTGCAGGGAGAACAAGAAGTGTGTCCATGAACTGGACGCTGAATGACGGCGATGAGGGGAACTACACCATTACTGCCTGGGTAAACGAAAATGACCTTTCCCTGCCAAAGGAGGGTAAGGACAACAGGAGCAACAACATGATATCCATGAACCTGACCGTCAGTAAGATGCAGGTACTGATAACCGTAGCCGCATTTCTGAACGGCGGGGTAATCAATGTCGATGCGGATGCTCAATTTGTGATATTTGGAACGGTTGTCCGGATGAGCAATCAGGCACCCCTCTCCGGGTATAAGGTAATCGTTTCTATTCTGGGTACATCGATTCGGCTCGAGGCGCTCACCAGTGAGACCGGTTCATTTACCGTATTCCCGAGGGCACCGAATACACCCGGTTCCTCTTACGATGTGCGGATCGAGGTTGAAGGGTTCCCGGAGAATGCACTCCTCGGGAAGATCTCGATCAACAAGCAGGCGGAGGTAATACCCCTGTGGATGCTGATTGTGATCATCGTGGTTGTTGCAGTCATTGCGGTATTCGTTGCGTTTTATGTACTGGGCAAATCCGCAAGAGAAAAGATGGTTGAATGCGGGGAGTGCGGTGCCCTGATCAGCGAAACCAGAACGACATGTCCGAAATGCGGTGCGGTCTTTGAACCGAATGTGGTAAAATGCTCATCATGTCTTGCATGGATACCTGCCACGGCAACGGAGTGTCCGAAATGCGGTGTGATCTTCGTTGGAAAGAAGAAGAAGGGGGAGACCTACGAAGAAATTATGAGAAAGCACTACGACGACTGGGTCGAGGAGTTCAGAAAGAAGTACCGGGCAAAGGTCGGTGCACGATTCTCCGAGCCTGCATTCCAGCAGTGGTTCAAGCAGCAGAGCGAATACAGGACCTTTGAAGAATGGATGGCTGAGGAAGAGGCAAAGAAGAGGGGTAAAATCTGTCCGCAGTGCGGCACGAACAACCCGTTTGATGCTGAGGTATGCCAGGTCTGTGGAAACGAGTTCATTCCAGGCACAAAGAAGACAAAAGAAGAAGGCGCACCAAAAGAACCTGAAAAAGAAAAAGAAAAACCTGCCCCGGCAGCGCCTAAAGGAGCACCCCCGGGTGAAAAGAAACGGGTGGTCAAACCTGCGGTGCCTGAGGTGAGTGAGGAGGTGAAAAAGAGGTGCCCGACATGCGGTGCAATGAATCCACTGACAAGAGAACTCTGCATCGATTGCGGAGAGAAACTCCCCCCGCCAAAGACATGCAGTGGATGCAATAACCTGATCCCGAGTGATGCGAAGTTCTGTCCCCTCTGCGGGAAACCCCAGTAACACTCAGAGGAAACGATGCGTGAATCAGCGATGGATAGATCAGGGTCTGATGATGAGCGTCTCATCGCATATAAAAAGGCACTGATATCGGTCATGAGTGACGGGGTAATCACACCCGTGGAGGAGGATATGCTCCTCCATCTGAGGAGGTTGCTCTCGATTTCCGATGAGGATGCTGAACGAATATATCATGAGATAGTCACGAAAGAGGGGATAGAATCCCCTGTTCGAGTGGATACATATAGAGAGGTGCTGAGACAGGTGATCGAGGATACTGTCATCTCTGAGGATGAACAGAGGGTCCTCTCTGCACTGAGGAGGAAACTCGGTATCAGTGAGGAGTTGCATGAAACCCTTCTTCAGAGCCTGATCAAAGAGGCTGAGATCTCTGCAGTAAAGGAAAAGGAATCGATCAGGGATGTGTTAGTTATATATCACGATGGGCGGCTCATTACGCATATCCCGCGGGGAAAAGAGGAGTGCATTGCCCCGGACTCTGACCTTGTTGCCGGGATGCTGGCTGCCATCCAGTCGTTTATGGATGATGTTTATAGTGGCGTGGCAACAGGTGATATTGAGGAGGTGAAATACGGAGACCGGTTTTTCATGATTGAGACGGGAAAGTATATCTCGATAGCGGTCTCATCAAGGGAGCGTCTCTCCGAATACACAAGGAGAAAGATCAGGGATTTTCTCCGGTGTCTGGAATCCGGGTTTGAAGTTACATTAAAACAGTGGGATGGAAACATGAATAGTATGGCTGAGGTTATCGCAAGGATCAGGGAGGAGTTCAGATCCGGGGATAAGGGGAGCAATGGGTGATCAGGATCATTCCGGAATAATAAAGAAGGCGACAGGGGTTGCATGGGGCGCAGTAACCATTATTAACGCAATACCCACAGGGATCGGGTGCGCATTCGGGGTCGATATCCCCGTGAGGTCACGAATCAGATTGAAGGCTCACCCGGTTGAAAAAAGGTTTGACCCGCTGATCGAGGCATGCATTAAATCTTTCCTCATGAAGACCCGGGGGTGCAGGGGTTCAGATATCGATGTGGAGGTAGACTCCTCGATCCCTCCTGCAATGGGGTTAAAGAGTTCCAGTGCAGTATCAAATGCGACATGTCTGGGGTTGAATGCCCTTCTCGAGGCGGGTATGGACAAGATGGAATGCATACACGCCGGGGTGGATGCATCGATGAGGTCCGGGGTCACCATCACCGGGGCGTTTGATGATGCATGTGCATCGATGTTTGGCAGGGCATATCTGACGGATAATAATCGGAGGGTGATCATCTCAGAATACCATATCCCCGACTGGAGGGTGATCATCTTTATCCCGGAAGATGCGTCTCCGAGACCTAAATCCGGGATAGATATTGAGCCGTTCGTCAGAATGAAAGATCAATATATGGAGGCGGTAAGACACGCAAGAAGGGGGGAACTCGTACAGGCGATGAGGATCAACGGATTAATCACAGCAGGGATTCTTGGTGATGATACCGAACTCATTAAAAAGGTAAACGAGATGGGCGCACTTGCCGGGGGAACAACCGGGACAGGCCCCGCTCAGGCATTCATCTTTGATGACCGGGGATCACTCATCCGGGCAGGGAGGTTCCTGGAAAAGAGAGGAAGGGTCATCTATACAGGACCTGCAGAAAAAGAAGGGTATGCCATGGTTGTATAGTAATGTATGTTATGTATGAAAAGTATGATTTATGGGATTAAACTTAAATATAAGATTTGAATGTATTTACATGGTGAACCGATGAGAAGGCACGAGTTCTATGGTAGCACGACGGTAGGGAAGCGAGGTCAGATTGTTCTCTCTGCAGATCTGAGGAGGGCGTTTGATCTGAACCCCGGGGATAAACTGATCATTCTCGGGGAGAAGCGCGGGGATGAACCGTTCGGAAGGATTATTCTGGTCAAGGCTGAGATGCTTAACAGGATTCTTGAACATATGGAAAGGCATCAGAGAGAACTCAAGGAGATCCTCAACAGGAGTATGAATGAACCCGGGTGAATAGTGTGAAGAACGCCATGGAGACCCGGGAAAGGGGGTCCGGTGCAGGATCGGATGTTGCGGTCAGGATAACCAATCTGAAGAAGAGGTATAGCAACGGTGTGATGGCTGTTAAGGGTGTATCTTTTGAGATTAAAAAGGGGGAGATCTTCGGGCTCCTTGGTCCGAATGGCGCGGGAAAGACCACAATCATAAAGATCCTCACGACCCTGCTCTCTCCTACAGAAGGGGATGTGACCGTTCTCTCGTATAAGAGACCACATGATGATGTAATGATCAGAAAGGTGATCGGGTATGTACCGCAGGATGTATCCTCGGATGCAGCCCTGACAGGGTATGAAAACCTGTTGATCTCAGCCAAACTCTATGGAAAGACGGGGAAGGATGCAAGGGGTGTATGCGAACGGGTGTTGAAGGGTCTTGGTCTCTGGGAGGCAAGAAACAGGATCGTAAAGACATACTCCGGCGGCATGATACGCAAACTGGAGATCGGTCAGGCGATGGTGCATGAGCCAAAACTCATGTTTCTTGATGAGCCGACGATCGGACTTGACCCTGTAGCAAGAAAACAGGTCTGGGAATCGATAAGAAAACTCCGTGAACTCACCGGGGCAACAATAGTGATCACCACCCATTACATGGAGGAGGCGGATACCCTCTGTGATCGTGTTGCCATAATGAGCATAGGAACAATATCAACTATAGGCAGTCCAAAAGAATTGAAAGCCTCCGTGGGCAGAGGCTCGATTGTTCTCACTGTTCGGGGTAATTTGCCTGAGATCCCCGGTGCATACTTTGAGAACGGAACGGTGATGATCCCTGCGGACGATCCGGAAAGGGAGATCCCCGGGTATATCCGGATGATAGAATCGCACGGGTGCGAGGTCCTCTCTGCAAGGATCAAGGAGACCACACTTGAAGACGCATTTGTAAAGTATGCTGGAAGTAGAATCGAGGAGATGGATCAGTGGTCTGCCACCAGAAAGATCAGGCGCGTGGCGAGGAGGCTGGAATGATGATATCCGAGGTAAGAAACATATTTACGATTGTTGAGATGGAGGCAAGGAGATTGAGGCATGATTATACAGATATAATCGTGCGCTCCCTGCAGCCGATCCTGTGGCTGCTGGTGTTTGGCAATGTATTCAGCAGGTATCGTGTGATACCTACCGGGGGGTATACATATATGCAGTTTGTTGCCCCGGGGATCCTCGCGCAATCGGTGCTTTTCATTGCAATATTCTTCGGGATCATGCTGGTCTGGGACAGGGATTCGGGTAACCTCTCAAAGATCCTTGTCGCGCCGGTATCCCGATTCTCCATTATTATGGGAAAATGCCTCTCTGCAGGGGTGCGTGCGATTGCTCAGGCGGTTGTGGTCCTCGTATTAATCCTGATCATCGGAGTACCGCTGACGACTAACCCGATCTATTATCTTCTGGTTATCCCTGTTGTGGTTCTGATCGCGGCGGTATCTGCAGGGATATCCATACTCTTTGCCAGTCTGTTCCGGACAAGGGAACGGGTTATGGGGATCGGTCAGCTCCTTACCATGCCGTTATTCTTCACGAGTAACGCACTATATCCTATAGAGATGATGCCGGACTGGCTGAGGTACATTGCATGGGGAAACCCCCTGACCTACGGGGTAGATATACTCCGTGCACTCATGCTTACCGGGGATTTTTCGCACATCTTAGTTGATCTGGGGGTGCTTCTTGGGTATCTGATCGTGTTAACATCCGTATGCTCCATCCTTCTGAAAAGGATTATGGAATGAACATAAGGCACAGACAGGAACCATTATAGATACATCCTGCAGAATTCCTCATGCCCGATCTTAACATCTTGGACTATGGATGAAAATACCCGACCCGAAAGGGTTAAATAGTCAGACACATATACGACATTATGCCAAAAATGTCTGACGGAGGTATGACCATGGATAACGAAACAGAGAAAATAGATCCCGATGTAGAGAGGATGTTGAAGAGCATTACCCTGGAGGAGTTGAGACGGGTTGTGCAGGAGTTTGAGGAACTGGGAGAGGACACGGCCCAGATGAGGCAGGCGCTCGAAGAGATTGAAGAGGTAGAGGCGCACCTTGCTCGACTGGAGAAGGAGCATCAGACAGCCCAGGCCTAAATCCCGTTTTCTTTTCTCCACAACTCTGCACATTCATCAGGGGACAGTCCGGATAAGAGAAGGGATTTACCCTTTTCCAGGATCCAGCTATCAATCTTTTCCTCCATCCTTCGGAGTATCTCCTGTTTTGTTTTATTGCTCAGAATCATATATTTTAAGATCTCAATCTCTTTTCTGGCTTTCAGTTCTTTTGAATACAGGGTCAATGTTTCAACCAGTTGAGGGACGCCTTCGTTCCCTTTAGTTACCGATGTCCTTATTACAGGGATATCTGATCCTGCCTCCTCCAGTTCCATCTTAAGGAACCGGTATGTAATCTCGGCTCCGGGGAGATCGCATTTGTTGATCACGAAGATATTAGCAATCTCCATTAATCCAGCCTTGGCGAACTGGATGTCGTCTCCACCACCCGGAGAGAGCATGACGACCACCGTATGAACCCATTTCATGATCTCTATATCTGATTGTCCGGCACCTACTGTCTCTATAAGGACGGTGTTGAACCCCAGTGCATCCATGAGAAGGGCAACCTCTCCAGTGCACCTTGCGATTCCCCCTGATGCACCACGAGAACCCATGCTCCGGATAAAGATGTTCGGATTGAGAGATATATCCGCCATGCGTATCCGGTCTCCGAGAAATGCCCCGCCCGTGATCGGTGATGAGGGATCAATAGCAATTATGCCTACCCGTTCTCCTTTTTCACATAGTTTTGAGGCAACAGAAGAGATCAGAGAACTCTTCCCCACCCCGGGCGCTCCGGTAAACCCGACGATGTGTGCATGCCCTGCATTTTTTGTAATAAATTTAAATAATTCCCCGTCCTGTTCCTCTTCTTCAATCATTGTGATCAATCTTGCGATAGCACGCAGGTTTCCTCGAAGGGCATCCCTGAGAAGTATGCGTATTTTTCCGTTCATTCCTTTCTCCGCTTTTTGACATTCTTGTTGATGAATGCAATAATTTCTGTAAGGGATGCACCCGGACCAAAAATTCCTTTAAACCCTATTTTTTTGAGTTTCTCTGCATCTTCCTGGGAGATGATCCCCCCGCCAAAAAGGAGAATATTCGTCACTTTTTTCTTTCGGAGTAATTCGGCTACGGCGGGGAACAGGCTCATATGTGCCCCAGACAGGCAGCTGAGACCAATCGCATCTACATCCTCCTGGATTGCTGCATTTACGATCTGCTCCGGGGTCTGTCTCAGCCCGGTATATATTACTTCCATTCCGGCGTCACGCAGTGCCCTTGCTACAACCTTTGCTCCTCTATCATGTCCATCAAGACCTGGTTTTGCAATTAATATTCTTATCCTTTTTTTCATTATTCCACCTAAGATTGATGGCTGGCTCCAAATTGCCACCAACTATAATAAATTTATCTTGAGAGTGGATTACCCTCCCCGGTTCTTGCGATGAGGTGTTTTATGATTCCATTAAGGCGTTCATGTTCGACCACCGCAAGAACCACATGATGTTTTTCAAGGATGGTAATCAACCTGTCTGCCATGAAAACCTCTCGTGATGCCTCCAGTTGTCTGTACCCCTTTGAAGAGTTGATTGCGGAATCCCATTCAACCGCGAATTCAAACGGATCCTTGCTCTTGAAGATGCGATGCTCAAGCCTCTTTTCGCGCATGGAGGAAAAGATCATCTCAAGCCCTGTGATAAATCGTGTGTAGCACTCACTGTATGTCTCCTCATCCATATCCAGGGGATAGACCGGGATCATATCTTCCCCTGCATATTCCAGGCACTTTAAATAGACAGGGTGCGGGATCCTCACCTCCCCAAACATTGAAAGGTGTTTTGCATAAATCCTTTCAGGAGTGGTCATAGAAATGGGTTCACCGTGATATTCCCGTAATGCATGAAGACCTGACGGGGAAACAGGTAGCGCTACTGCATCCGGGGCTACAGTGGTATAACTCCTTTTGAACCTCTCTTCCTCCGAGGATAGACCCTTCACTGTAGAAAAAAGGTAATACCTGGACCCCTTGAAAGATCCGTAAATTTCATGCAGAGATACCTTTTTTTCCATCAGGGAGAAGATAAACCTGAAGGGGGTAATAATATTCACTCCGGGCAGGGTAATTGGATTCAGATAGTCAGCTCCGGATATAGCATTATTGCGGTTCCCTTTGCATACCGATCACGGTGTGTCAGGTCACAGAGGGAACGATCGCCGGGCAGACCGGAAACCGGACGAAAGACAAAGACGGGGTATAGATAATGCTGATGAAGAGGGGCAAGAAACCTCAACATGGTAGCGGTTTACACAGAGCAATACTGGACTTACCCCGGGGACCGGGTCTGCAGAATGAAACCCATAGCGATTGTGGTCCGGGATAGAACCCTGTCCGGAGCGGTGTTACTTTCATGTTATTTTTCCTTAATGGGTTTAAATAGCCTCATGCCTAACTAAAGCGCATGAAAGATGCGGTGAGGAGGAAGCATCTCAACGAACTGAAAGAACTGGGAGAATGGCTCAAGAAGAAGAGGAATGGGGATAACCCTCAGGGGGTGAGGTGATACCATGGTAAAACCAATGGGGTTCACGCAATCATCGAGAAACGGATGGAGAAAACTTGTATGTGTATGTCTTGCGAGTGCAATAATTATTATGATGCCCGGATGGACGGCATGTGCGAGTAAGGGAGAGCCGATACCCTTGTCGGATCCACACCCAAGTCCGCTGCTCGCATACAAGGAGTCGTCCTCCGGGTTAAACAGCCCCGGGATGGAACGAGGACCTGTCGAGATCGAAGATGCGGATATAGACATGGATGGCGATATAGATCTATTGAGCATCGGTGACCACGGAAACCCGAATGTCAATACCCAGGAGCACGGGGTCATGGTATGGTTCAACGACGGGAGCGCAAAATGGAGCGTATATCAGGAGGGGGATTTCGGGTACGGCGGGATCGCCATCGGCGATGTGAACAGGGATGGGAAGTGGGATATTGGATACGGGATGCATCATAACTATTCTAAGACTGATCTTGGTGATGCGGTCATGGAGGTTGCTCTTGGTGATGGGACCGGGAGGTCGTGGACGCCATGGGATGATGGGATGGGGTATGACGGACAGGAGTGGGGGATGTTCTTTACGGATTTTGCAGATATCGATAACGATGGTGACCTGGATGTCGGATCAAACGCATTCGGGTGCTGCGATGGCATCCATATTTATAAGAATAACATGGATGGAACATGGACACACTCAGGGTATAAAAAAGGGGGTAACTCGAACCACTACTTTGAGTTCGGGGATATCAATGCCGATGGAAACATGGATTTCATAACTGCAAATGAGTGGGGTGTTGCGTTTCTTGGCGATGGAAAAGGTGGATGGACAAACAAGGATTCCGGTATCTCGTCACTGGTCTACGGGATGGGTCTTTCACTTGGAGATGTAAACAACGACGGGTATATGGATGTGGCAGGTGTAAACTCCAATACGGACAGGCCGGAGGTCTACCTCTGGGACAATGCGTCACAGTCTTGGAAACCGGCATCCACGGTGCCTGCCAACAAATCTTACGGGTTTACAGACCTTGCTGATATGGATAACGACGGGAATATTGATCTCGTTGCCGGGCCGGGGTATCAGGGGAGTTCAATCGATGTCTGGAAAGGTGATGGTACCGGTCAGTGGACACATGCTGCGACTATTCCGCTTTCTGGGAGTACAGCATCCCTGATTACTGCAGATTTTGATCACAACGGGTATCTCGACATTGCGGTAATCGCAGACACCGGGAGGAATGCCCCGCATGTGTATCTCAATGATGCGCCTGCGCAACCCGGTGCAACACTCGTATATCCTCGTGGCGGGGAGAGGTTCTACCCGGGGAGTGTGAGGTTCATTGACTACATCTACGGGTCTCAGGGAGGGTCTCTACCCGTAAAACTTGAACTCTCCATAAACGGGAACAACGGACCGTGGACTACCATCGTGGATAATTACAGAGACGGGGGGAGGTATC
>Ga0272448_1003683_pt1 | contig 18066 bp, 16 predicted proteins | sample YNPCB0191_FD_202220 | JGI IMG/M metagenome (GOLD analysis project Ga0272448, IMG submission 202220) | Hot spring sediment microbial communities from Yellowstone National Park, WY, United States - YNP-CB-019-1 | ecosystem: Environmental > Aquatic > Thermal springs > Hot (42-90C) > Sediment... | reverse complement strand
CAATGAGGACTACCCACACTCCGCCATCGGCTACCAAACACCTCAACAATTCGAAGCGTCGTTCCAACCACAACCCTCAACCCAATGGACTCCTCAATTCACCACTTGATTCACAGGGAGCAGTACATGGATGCTCGATAGCGCCATTTATTGAAGAGATCACCACAAATACAACTGGGAACTTGGAAATAAACTTTACCTATACAGTCTATGAGGGAATACCAAGTAATGATCTGGGATTTAGACGACGCTGTTATTGGGTAAACGACGAAGACATATACTCATTCGAAGGCTTCCAAGTTCCCGACTGGGAGGTGTTGAAAGCATATGTGAATGAAGCATCGCATGGCTGGTGGACGATTAATCCACCAACAAACGATAAACTTCACGCCTATAAAAGACTGAACGGTCCGAACACTTACAGGTTGTTATTGAAATGGGACGGGCGATTTCAAACAAAATGGCAAGAATTGATTCGTGTACCATTCATTCCAGATGGTCCTAGCCGATTGGGACGGGAGTAAAATATGAACTACATAGTATACATTCTCATTCTTTTGCTGTTCGTTCTTAATGTGCCAACATTGTTCTCTATTGATTGGTTGCAACAAAAAAATTCAAACGGAAAAGAGAACGCTTTGTTTGCAAAACTGGCTGGCGAATGGACTTGGACCTGCACGACAAAGGAAAAGTTGACCATCCAGTCATACAAAGGGTTATTCACTCTTTCGCAGACAAGAAGCTTATTACTATACGAGAAGGATGGTGCTGATATAGATGCCAGTATTACGGGCATCTTCTCAATAGAGACAAAACAACAATTGCTTCGGAAATTGTATCTTTTTCAAAATGCGCGAATCATAGGCGGTGAGATGATTTTGGCGCCCAGCTTCTTCTCGCAATTTGGTAGGATTGGATTGAATGGAGATGTTCTATGGATGACGGACACGTTGCAGCCTGTTAGCGTGTGGCACATGGTGAATCATGCAACAATACGTGTCGTGCGTCCCGGAAAAAGCGATCCCTTCGACTTCATAGAACCCGCTGTGGACTGTCGTTGGATGCGTAAAAACCACGATTCGGAAACTGAGGAAAAGCGGTACCCCATTGGGTGGCTGGAAAAAGAACAACGCATTCTGTTCCTCCTAGGTGGCATTTGGAACCAATTAGAAAAATCAGAAGTAGAAAACACAAAAAAAGCATCGTTCGGTGGCAAAACAGTATATTTTACATCGTCGCGCTTCTGCCGCCGTCTCTTAGGAGAATGTGCGGAATCAAACAGAATACATTTATTAGGGTTGGTTGAGAACCTGAAACACCAAGATTATTCTTATTTCTTTTGGTACCAAATTGTTGAAACGGAAAATCCTGCAAAACCAGATTTGATTGGGATGGTTGGTGCGGTTAATCCAATCGGTGATACAGTTTTGTGGAAAAACAATGGGGAACCGGCGGAATTATGGCATTTTCCCGACACCAATACGGTGTGGCGTTTGACTCCTGCCAAGGACGATCCTTTTGATGTGAAAAAGGGGGTATTGTTGTCTCGCTGGGTACGAGAAAAGAAAACCGAAACAGGCACGAAACCATGACGCTTCTTGTGCCCTTCGCGCTCGATTCAGACACAGCGAACAAACAAAGTCGTTTGGTGACCATTTGGTGAGAGGCGCAAGACGAGTGTGGCTAGTTCATCAGAGAACGGTTTTGATGGGGTACGGGAGAGCGAACCTCTGCCGACGTGGATGAATGGATGTTGCGCTTGGCGGGCTTCAAAATCCAGTGGCCGTTTTGGTCGCAAGGCGGAAGACATTGTTTGGCCGGCGCCTTGGCGACGGGGATTGTGATCGGCACAACTTGTGTCTCGTCTCTTTAGTTGTTGATAAGCATTGGGGAGTTTTTGGTGCTCAGTCGCGAATAGGGAAGAGGGTGATTTTACGGAAGTGGATTTCGCCACCCTCGGATTGGATGGCGACTGGGCCAGACAAGACGTCGCACCCGATTGCTTCGTTGGCAAGTTTACCATTGATCCAGACTTTGATGTGCGGCCCATTGGCAATAATTTCGCAGCGGTTCCATTCTCCAGGAGGATTTTCGGCGGCGACGATTTTCTTGAGGCCGATCATATCTCCCAGCGTTGGGTGATTCTTTCTTTCAATTCGGCGATCTTTATCGCCATCAATCTTCATACCGTGGAATCCGTAAAGATCTCCGGCCGAGCCGCTTTTGAGTTGCATTTCGATACAGCGGGGGACGCCTTTGGGGAGGCCGTTTACGCGCATTAGGATGCCGTTATTGCCGGGAGGTTTGCCGGGTGCCCATCGCCATTCCGCTTCCAGACGGTAACTGGTGTAGTGCGCTTTGGTGTAGAGGAATCCCAGTGGTTCGCCTTTGCAGATTAACAGGCCGTCGCGGACGCTCCACACATCCTCCTTCTTGATGTTCGGGTCAACGAGATAGGCATCCCAGTTGTCCAAGTTTTTGCCGTTGAAAAGTTCCATGGATTGTTGGGTGAGAGAGGAGCAGGAGACGCTCAGACTCACGAGTAGGACGAAAAAAGCCGAGAACGGTTTCAACATAAGCAGTTGTGATCCTTTCACTTGATGGTTTTTGTATCCGTGACAGCGCTGAAGTCCAGCGCAAAAACTGGGAATGTTTTGGTTTTGCTTGATGAAGAGGTCGTGCTGTGAGATATGTTTTGCTCGATGAAAAAGTTCGGTTGTCTGGCCTTATTGGTTATTGGGGTGTTTGCTGGTGGTTGTGCCGTGAATGTTCCGCTTTTGCCGGCGATGATGATGGCTGGGCAACCGTCCTCGGTTGTCACGGAGCCGTTCCCGAAGTTGGATGCGGAAGCGGCTCCGGTTCTTGCGAGTGGAAAATAAACCAATAAACTGTATTTAGTGTTGAGATTGCTATGTTGAATCCGTCCGTGACATGGTTGTTGATTATTGGTGCCACGGTGATCGCGGTGATTGCCCAGATTCGTGTGTCATCGGCTTTCAAGCGTTTTTCACAGATCCGCACCCGTCGTGGTTTGACGGGGGCGGAAGTTGCTGAACGGATTCTCCGTGAGTCAGGCATTGCGGATGTCGAGATCCGTCGCACCGAGTCCTGGTTGGGGGATCATTATGATCCGACAAAAAAGGTTCTTTGTCTTTCGCCCGGCGTCTATGACAGTGAATCGGTGGCGGCGGTGGGCATCGCCGCGCACGAGTGCGGACACGCCATTCAGCATCAACAGGCCTACTGGCCGTTGCAGGTGCGCATGATGGTGGTGCCGGTGACAACACTGGCGTCGCAACTGCTGCCGTTGGTGGTGATTGGAGGTTTTTGGTTTGGGATCATGGGGTTTATCACTCTGGGTATTCTGGTTTACGCTGTCCTGACGGCCTTTCAACTGATCACGTTGCCGGTGGAATTCGACGCCAGCCACCGTGCCAAACGCATTCTCCGGGAGAGCGGTGTGGTGATGGCTGACGAAATGGAGGGCGTCAGCACGGTGCTCAACGCGGCGGCGTGGACGTATGTTGCTGCGTTTCTTTCGGCCCTGGGGCATCTCCTGCATCTGCTCGCCATTCGTGAACGCGATTGAGAGCGTCCTCGCTCATTGCGGTCTTGTTGCTGTCAGGGACACTGCAAGCGTCCGAGAAACTGGTTATTATTTCTCCTCATTGGGAGGGCGTACGTCACGAATACGGGCGCGCCTTTGCGGAGTGGTACCAGGCGCATTACGGTCGTGCGGTGGACTTGGACTGGCGGGATTTGGGCGGCACCAGCGATGATTTGAAATTTGTCATTGGCGAGTTTGCGTCCCGTCCCACAGGAATCGGGATTGACCTTTTTTTTGGCGGCGGGATAGACCCGTTTTATGAGATGGCAAAACGTGATCTTTTGGAGCCGTTTGAACCGTTGCCGTCTGTGTTGGAGGGAATCCCGTCGGAGCTGGGGGGGCTGCCGCTGTACGATCCGAGGGGGCGCTGGTTTGGAACGGCCTTGTCTGGTTTTGGCATTCTTTACAACCGACGGGTGTTGGAGTATCGGGGATGGCCGTTGCTAAGCACCTGGCGTGAACTGGCCGAGCAGGCGCCGCCGGGATCGGTCGGTTCGAGCGACCCTCGTAACAGCGGCAGCATTCATCTGATTTACGAGATGATTCTCCAACGCTATGGCTGGGAGGATGGCTGGAAGATCATTTATCAACTCGGCTCGAAAGTGCATCATTTTGACCGGGTTTCTTCGCGGACGGTGAAAGATTGTACCATGGGCAACACGGCGTATGCGCTGGCCGTGGATTTTTATGCGATGACGCAAATTGCCGCGGCTGGCAGGGAAAACATGGGGCTAGTCTTTCCCAAAGATTGCGTGGTCATCAATCCCGACTGCATTGGAATTTTGCGCGGCGCGCCGCATCGAGAAGTGGCGCGGCGATTTGTTGAGTTTTGCCTCTCGGAGGCGGGGCAAAGCCTGTTGATGCTGCCGCGCGGTCATCCGGGAGGCGCTCGGAACTTCTCGATTGAACGAATGTCCATGCGTCCTGCATTGTATGAACGTTACCGGGGGATTTCGCTGGTGACGATCAATCCGTTTGCCGAGGCGATTTCTTTCCGTTACGATCCCGCAAAAGGGGCAAAACGTTGGGAGGTCGTCAACGACATTCTGGGCGCCACCGTGATTGACCTGCATCCGGAACTGGTGGCGGCGGGACGACGGGGGAATTTGGAGGGGTGTCCGCCGGTGGGGGAGGAAGAAGCCCTGCGGTTGGCGGTCGGTGGTTGGCGTGAGCCTTCTGTTCGGCAACGGAAATTGTTGGAATGGCAACGGTGGGCAAGTGAACGTTACGCTGCAAAACGTTAGCAAGCGCTTTGGCGCGACGCGAGTGGTTGAGAACGTCTCATTGACGATCGAGGAGGGAGAGTTGTTTTTCCTGCTCGGACCGAGTGGGTGCGGTAAAACGACGTTGTTGCGGTTGTTGGCGGGGTTCTACCAGCCGGACGAGGGCGAAATCTTTTTCGGAGAACGACGGATGAACGATGTCCCGCCGAACCGCCGTCATACTGCTTTGGTGTTTCAGAACTATGCGCTCTGGCCGCACCTGAGCGTTTTTGAAAATGTCGCTTACGGTTTGGATGTACGCGGGATACGCGGCGCGGAACGTGAGACACGGGTGCGGGAGGCGCTGGCTGTTACCCGAATGCAGGAATATGCCGAACGCAGTCCCGCCCAGCTTTCCGGTGGCCAGCAACAACGTGTGGCGCTGGCACGCGCACTGGTGATTCGACCCGACGTGTTGCTGCTGGATGAGCCACTTTCCAATCTGGACGCCAAGCTCCGGTTGGAAATGCGCGATGAGATTCGCCGAATCCATCAACAATTGCGTCAGACGATGGTGTACGTGACGCATGACCAGAATGAGGCGCTTTCGTTGGCTGACCGTATCGCCGTGATGAACAACGGGCGCGTGCAACAGGTGGGAACGCCCCGCGAATTGTATCGGGAACCGCGCAATCGGTTTGTGGCCGGATTCATTGGCGAGGCCAACTTTGTTGACGGCACGGTCACAGGCAGTAATGGCGAACATTTGCATGTTCGGACGGCGGTGGGCGATTTGACGGTGGCTGCTCGTCGGCGTGCATTTCACCCCGGTCAGACCGTGACCTGCGCGGTGCGCCCGGAATCGGTGCGGGCCGATGAGTTGCGCAATCCGTTGTCGGTTACGGTGCGCGAGGTGGCGTATCTGGGGAGCGTCGAGCAATATGTGCTGGAAATGGCCGATGGCAGTCGTTGGAAGGCCATTGAATCCAACCCATATCGTGTGCGTAAAATTGGCGAGACCGTCACCATGGGAGTTCATCACAAAGATGTGATCCTATTGGAGGACTGACGTGGAACGACGCCGTTTCCCCCCCGCGATTGTTGGTATGTTGGCGTGTTTGACTTTGTTTTTCGGTGTTTTCCTGTTTTATCCGGTCGGGTACATGCTTCGAGGCGCCTTCTTTGTTGAGGGAAAATTCACGTTGGAGTTTTTTCGGCTGGCGCTGGCCAGCCCGTTGGTTCGGGAGTCAGTCGCAACCAGTTTCTGGTTGGGCGTGTTGGTGACGTTGTTTACGACGTTGTTGACACTGCCGCTGGCGCATTTATTTACGCGGTATCGTTTTTTTGGCAAGGGACTGTTGGGCGCTCTCTTGCTGGTGCCGATGATCATGCCGCCGTTTGTGGGTGCCATCGGGATGCGGCAGGTATTCGGGCAGTATGGCTCGTTGAATCTGGTGCTGGCGAAGCTGGGTTGTATGGATTTGGCCAGGCCGATTGACTGGCTGGGCGGAGGCGGTTTTTGGGGCGTGGTGATTTTGGAGACGTTGAACCTGTATCCGATCATGTTCCTCAACGTCTCGGCGGCCATGGCAAACGTGGATCCGACCTTGCGGGAGGCGGCGGATAATCTCGGAGCGTCGCCGTGGCAGGTTTTTCGGACGATCACGGTACCGTTGATTTTGCCGGGATATTTTGCAGGAGCGATTTTGGTATTCATCTGGGCGTTTACCGATTTGGGGACGCCGCTGATCTTCGGATTGAATCGCGTGGTGTCGGTGCAGATTTTTGATCGCGTATCGGATGTCGCCACCAATCCGATGGGGTTTGTGTTGGTGTGTATCGTGCTGGTATTGACCGTGGTGTTGTTTCTGGTTTCCCGTCGGTTGGTTGGCGCCAAACGCTACGAGATGTTGGCACGCGGGCACACCGCCGGGGCGGAGGTGGTCTTGCGGGGGTGGCCTGCCGTGGCGGCGGTGGCGGGGGTGTTGTTGGTGGTGTGCCTGTCCCTGTTGCCGCACGTCAGCGTGCTTTTGCAGTCGTTTGCGCAACGTTGGTTTTTCACCGTGTTGCCCGGCGAGATGACCTGGCAAAATTACGAGCAGATTTTTCAGCATCCGCTGACGGTTTTGAGCATTCGGAACAGCTTGTTCTACTCGTCCTTGAGCGCTGGGGTGGATCTGGTGTTGGGGGTGATGATTGCGTATTTGTTGACGCGCCGCAAGATACCGGGGGCGGTGGTGCTGGATGCGGTGGCCATGTTGCCGTTGGCGTTACCAGGACTGGTGTTGGCATTCGGGTACGTCGGGGGATTCAATTGGGATGTGGCTTGGTTGAATCCGCGCAACAATCCGATCGTGCTTTTGGTCATTGCCTATTCGGTGCGGCGGTTGCCTTACATTGTGCGGTCGGCGTATGCCGGATTTCAACAAACCAGCATCAGCCTGGAAGAAGCTTCCTTGAATCTGGGAGCTTCGTCGTTGCGGACCCTGCGGAAAATCACCATTCCGCTGGTTATGGCCAATCTAGTGGCGGGGGGGGTATTGACGTTCAGCTATGCGATGCTGGAGGTCAGCGACAGCCTGATCCTGGCCATGCGAGAAAACTTTTATCCGATTACCAAAGCGATCTATTCGTTGATGTCGCGCATCGAGCCGAACGCCCCCAGCGTGGCCAGTGCCCTGGGGATTCTTGGCATGATACTGTTGACAGCCAGTTTGTTCCTGGCCAGCAGAGTCCTTGGCAAACGAATGGGGCAATTATTCCGTGCCGGTTGACTTGAACCAACGCATCATCGCCTGTCGTCGTTGCCCGCGGCTTGTCGCCTGGCGGGAGCGGGTGGCTTGCGAGAAAAAACGCGAGTTTCGGGAGTGGGAGTATTGGGGACGTCCTGTTCCGAGTTTTGGGGATTGGGACGCGCGTCTTCTTGTGGTTGGTTTGGCGCCGGGCGCGCATGGCGCCAACCGTACCGGACGCATGTTCACGGGTGATTCCGCGGGGCGATGGCTGTTTCGGGCGCTGCACAGGGCGGGTTTTGCCAGTCAACCGGCCTCGGAGCGGCGCGATGACGGGATGAAATTGTTCGATTGCTACATCAACGCCGCCATTCATTGCGCGCCACCCGACAACAAACCCTTGCCGTCGGAACTTGAAAACTGCAGCGATTATTTCCGTGAGGAACTGGCGGGGCTGACGAAACTGCGCGTGGTCGTTGCGCTTGGGAAAATCGCTTTTGACCAATACTGTCGGCTTGCCGGCATTCGTCCCGTACCGCGGTTTGAGCACCACCGCGTGTATCCTTTTCAGCCCGTGTTGATCGCCTCCTATCATCCGAGCCGTCAGAATACCAACACGGGAAAGTTGACCGAGGCGATGTTTGACGCGGTATTTGCCACGGCGCGGGAGTTGTTGCGGCGGGGAAACGCTCCTGTTAGAATCCCGCGCCGATGAATCAGCCAAAAGAACGCTGGAGCACACGGATTGGGGTCATCCTGGCCGTGACTGGAAGCGCGGTGGGGTTGGGTAATTTCCTGCGGTTCCCCGGCAAGGCGGCTCAGTACGAGGGTGGGGCGTTCATGATTCCGTACTTCATCGCATTGCTCTTGTTGGGGTTGCCGATTGCCTGGGCGGAATGGGTCATGGGACGATATGGTGGGGTTCGTGGGCACAATTCGTTGCCCGGTATTTTTCGCGTGGTGTGGCGCAGTCGGTTTTCGCCGTATTTGGGAGTTTTGGGGTTGGTGATTCCCGTGGCGATCTACATGTACTATGTGTACATCGAAGCGTGGTGTCTCGGGTATGCTTGGAAGTTCGCGACTGGGCAAATGGCCATGGGAACCGACAAAACCCGCTATGCGGAGTTCTTCACGCGGTTTGTCGGCCTCCAGCAACACGGAGCGGCGTTTGACTTTTCCTCGATCTCGTTTCTGGATTCGTCGTTGTTTTTCATGATGATTTGTTTTCTGCTGAACTTTGTGATCATCTACCGGGGGTTGAGCAGGGGGATTGAGTTGTTCTGCAAATGGGCCATGCCGGCATTGATCCTGTGCGCCCTGATCGTTCTGATTCGTGTCCTGACGCTCGGAACCCCCGATCCGTCCAAGCCCGACCAGAATGTGCTGAACGGTCTGGGGTTTATGTGGAACCTGGGATGGGGCGGTAAAACGCTCTGGCAATCGCTCGGGGATGCCCAGATGTGGTTGGAGGCCGCCGGGCAGATTTTTTTCTCGTTGTCCGTCGGCTTTGGCATCATCAGTTGTTACGCCAGTTACTTGAAACCAGACGACGATATTGCCCTCAGTTCGTTGACCGCCGTGGCGGGCAACGAGTTTTGCGAGGTGGCCCTGGGCGGTCTGATCTCCGTACCGGCGGCGTTTGTTTTTCTCGGCGCGGCGGGGGTGATGGAGGCGACCCGTTCGACGTTCAATCTCGGATTCATGACGCTGCCAATGATTTTCAACACCATGCCACTGGGTCAATTTGTAGGGGCGATCTTTTTCTTCCTGTTATTTTTGGCAGCGCTTACCAGCTCGATTTCGATGTTGCAACCGGCAATCGCCCTGCTGGAAGAAGGGTTAGGGTTGGGGCGGCGCGCATCGGTGTCTGTGCTGGGGTTTGTCACGGCGTGTGGCACGGCGTTTGTCGTGTACTTTTCCAAGGATGCTGTGGCGCTGGACACCTTTGATTTCTGGGTGGGATCAGTCTGCATTTATGTCTTGGCAACCATCCAGGTGATTTTGTTTGGCTGGGTTATCGGAGTGGAACGCGGTCACAAAGAGATTCAGCGGGGCGCCGAGATCCGTATCCCGCGGGTTTTCCTTTACATCATTCGGTATGTCTCGCCGGTTTATCTGCTGGTGGTGTTTGCGATCTGGTTGTATCAGACCGCCGGGCAATACGTGCGGCGGGTGGGTACCGAGCCGGCGGTGGCCATGTCCGTGGGATTCCTCCTATTGATGTTTGTCTTTTTCCTGATGATCACCGCCCAATCGGTGCGGCGATGGAATCGGTCGCATCCGCTGAAAAAGGAGGAGTCGGGCTTATGACGCTCAGTGGCTGGGTGGTGATGATTGTATCGGTCGGTGCCGTCACCGGTCTGTTGGCGTGGTGCATTTACCGCGTGTTGAAGGAGCCGGAAGCGCCGGAACGACTGCACGCTCCTGATGAGATTGACACGCACGATCAGGAGTAAGCGGGGAACACCCTTGCCAAGCGAAACTCGGGCGTGTTACAAGCTCGCGCATGTTCAAACAGCAACAAACCATCAAACGCCCTGTTAGTTTCACCGGTGTGGGCATCCACACGGGCGGCAACGTCACCATGACGTGGAAACCCGCCCCGGTGGATCATGGCATTAAGTTTGTGCGGGTGGACCTCGACAGCAAACCTGTAATCGAACCGCTCGCAGCCAATCTCGGCGATGTCACCCGTTGGACCACCATTCAGTCGGGAAATGCCACCATCCACACGGTTGAACATGTTCTGGCAGCCTTGTCCGGCCTGGGGATTGACAATGTCCTGATCGAACTGGACGCCAACGAGCCGCCGGTGGGCGATGGAAGCGCCCGACCGTTTGTGCAGATGGCCAAGGAGGCGGGGATCCAGCCGCAGGAGGGCCGACGCGAAGTTTTCCAGCCCAAAGAACCGTTGCATGTGCAGGTCGGCGATTCCCTGGCGGTGGTCTTACCGAGCGACCAGTTGCGGGTCAGTTGTACGATTGCCTATGGTAAACCGGGATTGGATGCGCAATACCTGAGTCTGGCCATCGAACCGGAGACGTTTGAGACCCAAATCTCCGGGGCGCGCACCTTTGCATTTTTCGAGGAGCTTCATTACCTGATGGACAAGGGGCTGATTAAAGGCGGTAGCCTTGAAAATGCTGTCTTGATCCGAAATGAAACGATACTCGCGACCGAGCCGTTGCGTTTCCGCGACGAGTTTGTGCGCCACAAAATTCTCGATCTGGTGGGCGATCTGACGTTGCTGGGGCGTCCGTTGGCAGCTCACATTGTGGTCATCCGCCCCGGACACGCCTTGAACGCCGAACTGACCCGGACATTGACAAAACTCGCCGAGAAATTACAGGCGGTTCCCGCCGTGCCGTTTACCCCGGTGATACCGTCGGTGCCGGGCACCGAAGCGGCCATGGACATCATGCGGGTGATGGGGATATTGCCACATCGGTATCCCTTCCTGATGGTGGACCGCGTGTTGAAGGTTGAGGCGGACAAAGTGGTGGCACTCAAAAACGTCACCGTCAACGAACCGTATTTTCAGGGGCATTTCCCCGGTCACCCGATTATGCCGGGAGTCCTTCAATTGGAGGCGATGGCCCAGGTGGCGGGCGTCCTGATGATGCGTCCCGGCGAGAATGAAGGGAAAGTGGCGTATTTCATGAGTGCCAACAATGTGAAGTGGCGCAAACCCGTCCGACCGGGCGATCAACTTATCATCGAGGTTACCATGGGCAAGATGCGCGGTAAAATCGGCAAGGCCCAGGGCGTCTGCAAGGTGGGCGACGAAGTGGTTAGCGAAGCCGAAGTGATGTTTACCATCGTGGACAAATAGCAATCGTGTCATCTCAAATCCATCCAACTGCTATTATTAATCCGAAGGCCGAAATCGGCGACGAATGCCTGATTGGCCCGTATTGTATCATCGGCGCCGACGTGAAACTGGGCGTCGGATGCAAACTTCATTCCCACGTTGTGTTGGACGGTCTGACGACCATTGGGCCGCGGTGCGAATTTTATCCGTTTGCCTGCATCGGCCTGAAGACCCAGGACCTGAAATGGAAGGGCGGTCGTTGTCGTGCCGAGATCGGTTCGGACAACGTGTTCCGCGAACATGTCACCGTCCACACGGCCACCAACGAGGAAGGGGTAACCCGAATCGGGTCACACGGAAATTTTCTGGCCTATTCGCACATTGCCCACGACTGTGTGGTTGGCGACCATGTTATTTTCAGCAACAACGGTACGTTGGCCGGGCATGTGACAGTGGGTGACCATGCGATTGTAGGCGGATTGGCTGCCGTACATCAGTTTTGTCGGATCGGACGGATGGCCATCATCGGCGGCTGTGCGAAGGTAGTGCAGGATGTGCCACCTTACATGATCGCCGACGGCAACCCGGCGGAGACGCGGGGAGTCAACAAGGTCGGCTTGGAACGCAATGGGGTTCCGGAAGAAATCCAGCGTGCCTTGCGGGAAGCCTATAAAATCGTCTTCAGGTCGGGGTTGACAGTAAGCAATGCTTTGGATAAAGTCTGTGCTGAAGTTCCGCCCAGCAGAGAGATCGAACAATTTATCGACTTCTGTCGGACGTCTGAACGCGGAATCGCCCGATAATCAGCGCTAGCAACGCTGTCTTCTGGCCGGTACAGGAAACCCGAAGGATTCCCCCAGCACAGGAGCATCACTTGACAGGCATGACAACGGAAAAAGAACAACAACAGGCAGAAACGCAACCGACGCCTCCTGAACAACCGCAACCGACAACCGAGGCGCCCAAACCGCCACCCGTGCCCGAAATTCCTGCGCGCGGAATCCTTGAAGTGGGCGAAAAAGGCTTTGGCTTCCTGCGCAATCCCGCGCGAAGCTTTCAGGTCAGCCCCAGCGACATTTATGTCTCTCCTGACATGATTCGCCGTTTCCGACTGCGACCTGGTATTGAGATTGAAGGACGAGCCGCGCCCCCCCGCAAAGGCAGCCCGCAATTGGTGGAGATTTACAAGATCAACGGTGAATCCCCCGCCAAGTACAGCACACTGAAACGATTTGATGACCTGACCAGCATCAACCCCAACCAGCGATACATCCTCGAAACCGTGCCGGAACGGATGACCACCCGCGTGGTGGACCTGATTGCGCCGATCGGGAAAGGCACGCGCGGTCTGATCGTGGCACCGCCCCGCACGGGTAAAACGACCCTTCTGCACCACATGGCCGATGCGGTCCTGACCAATCATCCCGAAACCCACGTAATCGTTCTGCTGGTGGATGAGCGTCCCGAAGAGACGACCGATTTTCGCCGCTCGATCAAAGGAGGCGAGGTCATCGCCTCGACCAACGATCAAACCATTGAAGACCATGTTCGCACCGCGAAAATCGCCATCGAAAGAGCGCGCCGCCTGGTGGAGTACGGCAAGGACGTGTTCATGGTGCTCGATTCCATCACTCGTCTCGCCCGCGCGTTCAACAACTACATCGGCTCGACCGGCCGCACCATGACCGGCGGCCTCGATGCCCGCGCCATGGAACAACCCCGCCGCATTTTTGCCTCGGCCCGAAAAGCGGAGGAGGGCGGCTCTCTGACCATTGTGGCCACGGCATTGATTGACACCGGCTCGCGGATGGATGAATTGATCTTCCAGGAATTCAAGGGCACGGGCAACTCGGAACTGGTCCTGAGCCGCAAGATCGCCGAGCAACGCTACTGGCCGGCCGTGGATATCAACGCCAGCGGTACCCGTCGCGAAGAACTGCTGATGAGTCCAAAGGAACTGGAAGCGATCGCCCGCATGCGCCGCGCTCTGAGCGAACTGGACCCGGTAGATGCCCTGCCACGGTTGTTGACGGGATTGTCGAAGTTCAAGACCAATAAAGAGTTTCTCAAAGCCGTGGTCTGACCACCCCGGCAAAAGGAGTATGCATGAAGCGGTTCCTGGCGTTTCTGCTGGTAACAAGCGCGTGCGCGGGAGTCGCGTGCGCGCAGATCAGAATCCAGTTGCAGTCGGACAAGGAGTTCTTTCTCCTGTACGAATCTATCCCGGTGGTCGTCAGCCTCCAAAATATCTCCGGACGCACCCTGCAGTTGGAAGGAACCACGGACCGTCCGTGGCTGAGTTTTGGCATTGTCGAAGAAAGCGGTTCGCCCGTGCGACAGTTGGGTCAACTAAACACGGAACAGACCGTTCTGATTCCTGCGGGACAAACCGTCAGTCGCACCGTGGACCTGATGCCGTTGTTTGAGCTTCGCTCGCGCGGGTCCTACCGCGTACAAGCACAGGTAAACCTTGGCTCTGTGCAGGCCGCCTCACTCCCTCTCAAATTCACGATCATCCAGGGACGCGAGATTTGGAAACGAACCGTTGGTCTGCCGTCCCTGGACAATGGCAAGGACGAGTATCGGTGCTATTCGTTGTTGGTGCATCACCAGGAGAAGGGGGATTTCCTTTACGCCAGCGTGAAGGACGATCCGCCGCGCCTCGTGTATGGCGTTATCCAATTGGGAGGATTTCTCTCGATGACGCCGCCACTGGTCGAGATTGACCGGGACGCCCACTTGCATGTGTTATATCAGAATGGACCGCGTTCCTTTGGTTATGTCGAAGTAGATCCGCGCGCCAAATTGGTGCAACGCGCCGCCTTTGCCGATCACATGTCCAAACCCCAATTGCTCAATGTCAACGGCGTCGTTACGGTCCAGGGCGGCGAACAAATCTACCCAAAGGTGGAACGCATGCTCACCGAGGAAGAGCTGAACCCGCCGTCACCACCGCCACCGCCGCCCAAAAAGAAATCTTGGTTCTCCTTCGGCAAGAAAAAAGAGCAGTATCCTGACGAGCTTCCGCCCGACAAGCGTTGAGCAAACGCCCTCCCACACACAATGTGCGTCACACGGCGCGCTGCCGTCGCGGTTGACTTGTTTTGTTCGCCGTTCTCCTGGCGGTTTTAGTATTTTCCGTAGATCGGGCCGAGGGTGGTGCAGGCGCGGGTGTCGCAGCCAAAAGCAGTCCAGACACTGGGCCGGTAGATACGGCTTTCGTCCACGTTGTGCATGTAGACCGGGATGCGGAGCATCGAGGCCAATGTGATCAACTCGGCGCCGATGTGGCCGTAACAGAACGCGCCGTGGTTGGCGCCCCAGTTGTTCATGACCGTGTACGGATCGCGGAATTCGCCGCTGCCGGAACAGCGGGGCGCAAACCATGTTGTTGGCCAGGTTTCGTTGGTGCGCTTGTCGAGGATGTCGTGCACTTCGGGTGGCAAATCCACGGTTTCGCCCTCGGCAATCTGCAGGGCGGGGCCGAGTCCCTTGATGATGTTCAGACGTGTCATGGTGACGGGCATGCCGCCCCGGGTCTTGAAACGGGTGGAGTAACCGGCGCCGCAGAAGTACTCCAGAACGGCGTTGCACCATTCGGTGTTGGCGAGGCATTTTTCAGCATCTTCAGGCGTGACCTGCCACCATGGTTTGATGGCGGGTTTGCCGTCAATTTCCTGTTGGCCGGTACCGTCGAGAGCGGCGGGGCCGGAGTTGATGAGGTGAAGGAGGCCGGCTTCGGCCGCGCCGGAGAGGGTGTGACCGGTGACGCGCTTGACGGCTTCTGGTGACCAGTAGGTGCGAACGTCGGCAAAGATTTGGGCGCTGCCGGTCAGGAGATGGCTGAAAAGCATGCAAACGCCATTGAGGGAATCGTTTTCAGTGGCAACGATGTACGGTTGACGGATGCCGCTCCAGTCAAAACTGGTGTTGAGGATGGCTTCGAGGAAATCGCCGTTGGGGAGATGATCGGTCCATTGGCGTTGGCCCTGGAACCCGGCCAGGATGGCGTTGTGGCCGTGCGCTTCTTCGCCAAAACCGAGTTCGGCCAGACGCGGGTTGCCGACCATCAGGTCACGGGCGATCATCGCCATCTTGACGCAATACTCCCATTCCTTGTCCTTTTGTTCGCGGGTATGTTGTTTCTTGGGATCGTTCGGGTCGCGGCCTTCGCGGCAATTTTCGCGGACCCATTTGATGGCCCGGGCAAACTCTTTGGGGTCGTAGATACCGCGTTCGATGCGTCGGACAAACTCGACCATGTCCACGAACATGACGCGCATTCCGAGGTAGGCCTCGAAGAAGGAGACGTCCACGATGGAGCCGGCGATACCCATGGAGGTGCCGCCCATCGAGCAATAGGATTTGCCCCGCATGGTGGCGACGGCCAACCCGGCCCTGGCAAATTGCAGGAGCATCTTCTGTACGTCAGCGGGAATGGTCTGGTCATCGGCATCCTGGACGTCGCGTCCGTAAATGTTGAAGATCGGCAATCCCTTCTGGTTGTGCCCGGCAGAGAGCGCCGCCAGATAGACCGCGCCGGGGCGTTCGGTGCCATTGAACCCCCAAACCGCCTTGGGAATGAGCGGGTCCATGTCCATTGTTTCCGAACCGTAACACCAGCAGGGAGTAACGGTCAGGGAGACGCCGACTCCCTCGCGGGCAAACTTCTCGGCACAGAGGGCCGCCTCCGCAATGCCGCCGATACAGCGGTCGGCGATGACGCATTCGACGCGGGTGCCATCGGCATGGCGGAGGTTGTCGCGGAGAAAACGCGCGGCGGTCTTGGCCATGTTCATGGTTTGTTTTTCGAGGGATTCGCGGACTCCGCCGAGGCGTCCGTCAATGGTGGGACGGATACCGATTTTGGGGTTGGAGCCGACGAGACGATTGCGGGGGCGTTGGACTTTCAACATGATGTTCTCCTTTGCGGTGAAAAGCGAATTGAACTTAGCAAGCTTCTTTCCGGTTGCAACCTCAAATTGTGCCGGCTTACACTGCGTCCATGAGTTCCATCCGCGAAAATCTGGAGCGCATTCGCGCGCGTCTCGGCCAGGCGCAGTTGATCGCCGTTTCCAAAACAGTGCCGCCGGAACGGATCGAAGAAGCGGTGGCAGCAGGTCAGTGGTTGTTTGGCGAGAGCAAGGTGCAGGAGGCAAAAGCGAAGATCCCCGTCGTGTCGGGACGGGCGCGCTGGCACATGGTGGGGCATTTGCAGTCAAACAAAGCACGGGATGCCGTGGCGTTGTTTGATCTGATTCATTCGGTGGACAGCGTGTCGCTGGCGACGGAGCTGAACAAGTGGGCTGAACGAATGGGGAAAACCCAGGCGATTCTGTTGGAGGTCAATGTCAGCGGCGAAGCGAGCAAGTTCGGATTCAAACCCGAGGACGTGGAGGCGGCGCTGGAGCAGATCAACGCGTTGCCGCGCGTCGAAGTGCGCGGCCTGATGACCATCCCGCCCGCCGGGAAGGATGCGCGCCCCTTTTTCCGCCAGTTGCGCCAGTTGCGGGACCGTCTCGGACTGGCCGAGCTTTCGATGGGGATGAGTCACGACTACGAAGTGGCCGTCGAAGAAGGCGCCACGATGGTGCGGATCGGCACGGCGATTTTTGGAGAGCGACAATGAACAAGAAAATTGCGTTTATTGGCGCCGGCAACATGGCGGAGGCATTGATTCGGGGGATGCGTCCGACAAGCGCCGGGCGCATCCTCGCAACCGATGTGCGCACGGAGCGACTCGAACAGCTCCGCGCGGCCTACGGCATTGAAACTGGCTCCGACAACGCGGCGGCGGCGGCAAAATCCGATGTTGTCGTTCTTGCCGTCAAACCGCAACAGATGAGCGAGGTGTTGGCAACCATCCGCGCCTCGATCTCCGATCGCCAATTGATCCTCAGCATTGCCGCAGGGGTTACGACGGCACGAATTGAGCGGGAACTCGGCGGAACACCGCGCGTGGTGCGGGCAATGCCGAACACACCGGCACTGGTGGGCGCAGGCGCGGCCGCAGTGTGCTCGGGGCGGTTTGCGACCGAGGAGGACCTGGCGATGGCCGAGGAAATCCTGCGAGCGGTCGGGCTTGTCGTGCGGGTGGAAGAGAAGGACATGGATGCCGTGACGGCATTGAGCGGCAGCGGTCCTGCCTACATTTTCTATATGACAGAAGCCATGATCGCGGCGGGCGTGGAACTTGGCTTCTCGAGGGAGACCGCAAGCCGTCTGGCGGCACAAACGGCATTTGGCGCCGGCAAATTGCTCATGGAAAGCGGTGAACCACCCTCCGAGTTGCGCCGCAAGGTTACCTCGCCCGGCGGGACGACCGAGGCAGCGCTGAAAGTGATGCAGCAGCGCGGGTTTACCGAGAACGTGGTGGAGGCGATTCGCGCCGCGGCCCGACGGAGCCGGGAGTTGTCAGGCGGTTGCACCTCCTGAAATACCGCGCACAACAAAACTTCTTCTCCCCCGGATAATTATTGCTGATGAGATGTGGTCAGGTGGTGGGAGGGAGGGGAGCAAGGCGGAAGTGGGCGGAAATAGGCGGAAGTTGGTTCACTGACATTTTGTCAGTGGCGGTGCGCTAGGAGGGCGTCAACGTAGCGTCGGGAGGTTATCCGGCCAAGTAGGCGGTGATGATGGCGCGGATTTTTTGCAGGGCGTCGTCAGTAAGGTTGCCGTCGGAGGTGACTGGGAAGAATGGGCGGGATGGGATGC
>Ga0272448_1003682_pt1 | contig 18068 bp, 19 predicted proteins | sample YNPCB0191_FD_202220 | JGI IMG/M metagenome (GOLD analysis project Ga0272448, IMG submission 202220) | Hot spring sediment microbial communities from Yellowstone National Park, WY, United States - YNP-CB-019-1 | ecosystem: Environmental > Aquatic > Thermal springs > Hot (42-90C) > Sediment... | reverse complement strand
CATGCTAATCAATCACTCGTCCTTGAACATGCTCCGGAATATGTCTTAAATAGGAGGTGAAATATGGACTACTCAAATCCACGAGAGAAACTTAATTCGGGATTACACACGAGAAAGCCCGTCGCGCAACATTGAAATTATTGTTCCACATGGACAGATCGATGCCTACAAACAGATCATTAATTCGTTTAAAAGTGATTTCGCCGAAGGTTTGGATAATTTCCCATTTACAATCGAGGTATCCGAATTGCCTTTCGGAACGCCATAATATAAGGAGGTGGGAAAAATGAATAAAAAAGATAAGGTCAATCCAAAGATTGCCCAACTTCTTGATGTTATGATTGAAGTTGAGACTTTTAATGAATATAGAAAAATAGTCGAATCTACCCCTGAAGTTCTTGTTATGATATTTGATTCTGAAATATTAACTCAAAAACTAGCTCTCAATCTGTGTAAGTTAATAGAAAAAAGAGGGGAGAAGTTTAAATTAGTAGGATTCAGATATGAAAAAATATTAAAGAATCCAGACCGCCAGAAGATTCTCGCTTATACGTTTTGTGTGCGAAGTTGGCATATGTTTGATGTAGAACTGAAATATCGAGACGATTTACAGAAGGACACCCTATCTGATGAATTGAAAATTATTTTGGAACAACATGGCATAAAATCCCTTCAAACTGCAAAGATTCTCGAAAGAAACCAGGTAAGTTGGGTGATCTATGGATGTTATCCAGAATATTATGTAAAAGATGTTGGGCAACATCTAGAATTTTTTCGATGTAGTCTTCCAGGTGGATGGACTCTACCAGATTTCTGGTTGATTAAAAATGGATCATATTGTGGGGAACCATATATATGGAATCGCAGAGCAGCATCAGTAGAAGAGATGATGGAGAGTATAGACCGTCTTATTCGTGAGGGCAAAGACTGGACCGAAAAGAACCCTTTTATTTAATAATCCAATATAATGTTGATTGTGATGCATACTGCATATAACCCGATGCTGTCTCACCCATTCGAGAATACCTGCACCGGCACGGGGGTGGGGTCAGGAGGAACCTCAAACTGGGGGAGGGGGCAAAAAGATCCTACTTTCTTTTACCAACTTTTCTTTGGTAGGCAAAGAAAAGTTGTAGGGTAAAAACCCCTCCCGCGGTTCGGTTGGGGAACAGGTTTCCCCCGAGCCCCCATCGAAACTCTTTCTGCAGAATTCCTCACGGAATTCTGATCTTAATAGTTGAAACTATGGATGGAAATAAGTTTCCCATCGTTTGGAACGCATTCTGCTCATCTTTTGGGATAGAGGGGTGAAGGTCTGGAGGAGGGGATTCTTCCCCTTCTCCAGGATTACAGGAAAGAGAAGAGGGGGTCTTGGGGGAGAGATTCCTCTCTCCCCCAAACTGTTGTCTCCGTGCATAACAGCGTATGTCAGCCCCCTCACGAACCGCTCAGAGGATCTTTCCAGCTGGGGTTATCCGGCAAAGTATCACGCAAACATGCCTTTTACTTCGGTCTGTTGCATCTTCTTTTCAAGGACCTTTTCGATTGCCTTTTTAAAGTCAGAGAAGAGGACGATGTTTCTTCTCTCCCGGATGGCAAACATCCCTGCCTCTGTACAGATAGCCTTGATATCTGCACCTGTGGTGGTATCTGTACACCCGTTTGATAGATCGCGAATATTTATTCCCGGTTCGCAGTTCATTTTCCTCATATGTATTTTGAAGATTTCGATCCGTTCCTCCGGTGTGGGGATGGGGATCTCGATAATTCTGTCAAACCTTCCCGGCCGGAGAAGGGCTTCATCAAGTATATCCGGTCGGTTTGTTGCTCCGATAATCCTCACATTCTCCAGTGGTGTAAACCCGTCAATCTCCGCAAGGAGCTGCATGAGTGTACGCTGGACCTCCCGGTCCCCCGAGGTCGCCACCTCGAGCCTCTTTGCCCCGATCGCATCCAGTTCATCAATAAATACGATGGATGGCGCCCGCTCCCTTGCCAGTTCGAAAAGTTCTCTGACGAGTCGTGCCCCCTCACCTATATATTTCTGGACGAGTTCCGACCCTACAAACCGGATAAATGTCGCATTCGTATGCCTTGCAATCGCCTTTGCCATGAGTGTCTTTCCTGTACCGGGAGGACCCATCAGAAGAACACCCTTCGGCGGTTCGATCCCCACCTCACGGAAAAGGTGCGGATAGAGAAGAGGCTCTTCCACGGCTTCACGCAGTTCTCTAAGCTGATCCTTCAGTCCTCCGATATCGTCATAGGTAACTGATGGTTTTTCTATTACCTCAGCACCAGTGACAATCGGGTCCAGTGATGGAGGAAGAACACTCATCACCGAAAGGGTCTGTTTGTTCAGTGCAACACGTGCACCCGGTTTGAGATCCTTTTTCTGAAGGGCATCTACGGCATAGACCACGAAGTCCGGACCTGTACTGCTCTTCACCACCACACGCCCATCCTCAAGCACATCACGAACATTGCCTACAATCAGCGGAGGCGCCTTTAGCCGTTCGAGTTCGATCTTCAACCTCTTGACCTCACGCTGCATGCGCATTAACTCGGACTCAATGAACCTCTTTTCACCCTCGGTATGCCTGAGTTCCTCCTGAAGCTGGCGGTTCACCCCTTCAAGGTATGTGATCCGCTCTTCCAGGGATTTGATGTTTACCTTCTCTTCTGACTCCTTAACATCCTTTACCTGAGACTTTACATCACCGCTCTCATCTGCCAATACTTACACCTCGGTCGATATAGCAATCATCATCCTACTACATAAGCCTTGCGGAGAACCATCTTCAATTAGAGTCATTCCCTCGATATCTGGAATATGACCCGTCCCCCCGGTGTATATGGGGCTCCGCAATCAGGACAGTGGATATATGCAACCCCCTCCTCTTCAGACAACCCGAGTTTTACCGTGGAGACACCTTCTTTCAGCGCAGTGAGATAGTGAAGAATGGGGGCAAGGGCATGGATGCATATCCTATCACTCTGCCCGGGGTTTATAATAAAATCATCGACAACTATCCGTTCCCCGCCATTATATACTGCACATCGACCGATGATATCCTTAACCCGGATGATAAGCCTCATGCATACAGAGATAATGTTCGTATTCTTTTTCCTTGCGGTCAGCTATCACTCTCCAGTCCCCGTGAGAATATCAAATTCCCCTGATGGTGTGAAGAACACACCCTCAATCTTTATATCCAAGTTATTATTCGTCCATTCGATGGATACGATGGATAAATGGAAACGGGACATCATTGTGGTAGTCGTTATCCTGATTGTGGCAGGGGTTGGAGGGTGGGGGGGATGGCACTTTTTCCTTGAGACCCAGCCTGTGAAGGAGCGGACAGCAGCGATGGGGGACAGGGTGATCGTGGACTATATCGGATGGTTTGAGGATGGGCGGGTGTTTGACACATCCCTTCCTGCAGTCGCTGTGGATAATGCAACATACCCGAAGGCTCCGAGTTTTACTTTCAGGGGTATTGAGGGTTATAAGCCGTTCGAGTTCACGATCGGACAGGGTGTGATTACCGGGTGGAGTGAGGGAACGATCGGAATGAAGGTAAAGGAGACAAAGACTATTATTGTTCCTCCGGAGAAGGGGTACGGGCTTACAGATATGTCGAAGGTTCATGTAATGGACCTTGTGGAATCCCACCTTATCATCGAGACAACAAGCGTTCAATGGTTCAAGGACAACTATAGCAGAGACCCGTTTCCCGGTGTTGTGGTGAAGGATAAGGATTACGGGTGGGATAAGTGTGTGCTCTCGGTTCAGGGTGATGTAGTTACCCTGAGGAACGAGCCTGCAGTCGGGGCGCTGCTGAATACTACATGGCCATGGAAAGTCAAGGTATCTTCTGTGGATTCCGGTGCAAACTCCGGGTTCGGCGAGATAAAGGTCGTACACATGATTGATCCCTCCGCAGTAAACAACACCAAGGGAACATATAAGGGACAGACATTCTACCTTACAGGGCTTGACCTCGTCCGGGGAAAGTTCACAATAGATCTGAACGACTTCGTCGTCGGAAAAACACTGATCTTCAGGATCACACTCCTTAAGTTCGTGTAACCCGTTTTCTATCCGCCCGCAACGAACGGTATGATCGATACGACATCAGAAGACCGGAGTTCTATCTCCAGATCGCCTTCATTGAGAACCTTTCCGTTAAGTGTAATGAAGAATGTATTGCTTTCAATGAGCCTTATAAGGTCAGGCCATTTCTTCTTCAGGTGGAGGATCAGATCCTTCAATGTGCTTCCCCGGCAAAGTATGAGCCGTATATGCTCCCGTCCGGTGATCCTGGATGATGCACCGTGAAACCTGACCTCACACTCAATACCCTTCTCATCATCCTCACTGGTATTTTGAGACAAGGGCAAGCACCTCAGGGAAATCTATTCCCAGTTCTTTAATCTTTTTTATCGTGGGTACACCATCTTTTGTCCACCCTCGTCTCGCATATACTGCGTCAATAAGCCTTTCGTACTGTTCCTCCCGATACCTGCGCAGCGCCTCAAGTTTTTCCCGTGTAGTCTTTCCCTCGGGGTCGAGGATCCCTTTCTCCCTGAGTTGTTTATCATATCGTTCCCTGCGGGACTCATACTCCTCCTCGGTCACCGGACCCATCGCCCTGTAAGGTATTCGATCATGTTCCCGCCTTCCGAACCCCATGCGCAGGTTGAATACCCGCTGAAAGTTATACACGCGTTCGCTCATTGTGATCAGATCATCAGGTGTAACCTTTCTTCCCACGGTGTTGGAAAAGTATTCCGCATACCATTCTACATGCTGCATTACCTTTGCGGGTTCAGGTGTATTCTTGTTTGACGGGGGGACAATATCGTTCCACGGGAGTTTGCATAACCCGTTAAGGCTGAACCATGTCCTCCACATCGGAAACCAGTGAAGTGCCTCTGCCTTTTTCTCAAATGTGGGAAGGTACCCGTGCACCATATCAAGAAAGATAAGCCATGCCTCATCATGCTGTGGCCCCTTGAGGGCAAGCCCGTATCCCCCCTGCTGGGCAAGTGACTCCTTTGTCATATACTCCGAGAACTCAAGCCCTTTTGCCTCCATTCCTATATCTTCCATGATCTTCCGGTCCGAGCCAAACCTCTCCGCAAAATATGATTTCATCCTCCTGATACCTTTCCCCACAATCGAACCAAACCCGTCACCTCTTGCAACCTTATGAAGGAGTTCAAGCGCTGCATCACCGTTGCCAAACCGCAGATCAAGACCGTCAGTATGCTCCTCAGTTATCAGTCCACGCTCATAGCACTCCATCACAAAGGCAAACCCTGTGCCCACGGATATCGTATCCAGTCCGTATGTGTCGCAATAAAAGTTCATCTCGAGAACCGTATCCGGGTCAAAGATCCCGAGGTTCGAGCCACACCCCGCAACCGTTTCATACTCGGGTCCGTCCACCCAGACAGATTCACCTTTATACGGACCGGTCCTCGGAACGAACCCGCGCACCGTATGCGCGCATGCAACCGAACACCCCATCCAGCACCCGTCAAACCCTCGGTCAAACCTCTTTCTGAATACCTCTTTTCCGAGTTTTGGTGCGTCTGGGTGACTCCCATACTGGAAGTTCATCACCGGGAGAAGATCATAATCGTTCATTATTGTGACAAGATGGGTTGTTCCTACAATGGACATCTCGTTCTGCCTGGGGTCGAGTTCCCTTATCTCGGCGTTATACCTTCGTCCCCCTTCCTTAATCTTTTCATAATCGGCAGGGTGATTGATATCCGGTGCAAACCTGCTGAACTTCACCACGAGTGCACGAATCCCCTTATCCCGGAATACTGTTCCTGTTCCCCCGCGTCCTGCCTGCTTGAAGTGATAACTCCTCCTCGCTGCATCATAATATGAAAAGTTCAGACACCCCCAGTATGTGTGTTCCGCCCCGACCCCGGTAGATACCGTGGAGATAGACCTCAGGTCCCCTCGGCCATACCTCTCACCCAGCAGGGGAACAAGGTGATGTGTATCCACGGGGAGATCCACATCTTCATCGATCCTTATTTCGTGGTTATCCCCATCTATAAAAATTATCACACCCTTCTTTGCCTTTCCCTGAACCTCGATTGCGTCAAACCCGCTGAACTTCAGATACGGACCGAAGTATCCACCAACATTCGAATCAATAATACAATCAGTAAGTGGTGAGATCGTTACGACTATGCTCTTTCCCGAACCGGGGTACTGCACAGTCCCGCCAAGGGGTCCTGAGGAGATGCATATCGCATTCTCCGGGTCATTCCACCTAACGATCCGATCCCAGGGAAGGGTATTCCATAGCATCCAGAGACCAAACCCTTTTCCCCCGATGAATGTCTGTTTCATCCTCTCATCCACAGGTAAGATCTTTATCTCGTTAGTTGAGAGGTTTATATACAGGGTTCGGTCATTATACCCCCGGGTAATCAAACCGGGTTCATAGTTGAGCCGGGCAAGGACACCCATTTCATCACTCTCCTCCATTTCCGTAACTCAAAATAATATATAAACATGAAGTCAGACGGAGTTTTCTGATGTCATGAATGATGCCTAATTTCCGGGCACACCTGAAGCATAAAGGATATATCCCTGATGGGGTTCTTAGGCTCGGTGAGAGATTGGTAACATTCCGTGCGGTGATAGGCGACCCTCGATCGAAAAGATCGTATCAGAAAGAGGTGTCCGGGCATCATGCAAACTCGCTTCTGGGAAAGAAGATCGGCGACGAGATCGACGGGATTTTTCTCGGGCTACCCGGATACAGGCTGAAGATCACTGGAGGAAGTGATAAGGATGGGTTTCCGATGAGACCTGAGATCCCGGGCACTGGCAGAAAACGGATCCTTGCAACCAGGGGAAAAGGGTTTCACCCGAAGAAGAAAGGACTGAGAAAGAAGGTCACCTTCTGCGGGAATACCGTCTCACCATCGATTGTCCAGCTCAATATGAAGATTATCGGATACGGACCACGACCTATCGAAGAGATGATTGCCCCGGAACCTGAGAAGAAGGGGAAAAGCGAGAAAAAGTGACGCTCATCTTGAGTGGACTCAAGAATATTTTGCGAAGGAATCATATATTCAGACGGGTTTCCAGGATTCATGCCAGATATCGATGGGCGTATAGTTGGGCGGGGCGGACAGGGGATTGTAATGGCTGCAAGGATGTTTGCCGAAGCAGCATACATCCACGGGTTTAAGGGGGTTCAGGCGTTTCCGTTTTTCGGCGCGGAGAGGAGAGGTGCACCCGTAAACGCATACCTGAGGATCTCTGACAGGGAGATACTCAGAATGGGACCTGTAGACGAACCAGATATGGTGGTTGTCCTGGATGAACATGTAATGACTGTGGTTGACGCACTTGCCGGGCTTAAGGATCATGGGCTCGTAATAATAAATACGGCGAAACCCCCTGAGAAAATAAAGATTAACCGACCGGATGCGGTTCTGGGTGTGGTGGATGCGACATCAATTGCGTTCAAGCACGGGATCCTTTCTTCGGGCATGCCTGTAAGTAATACGGCAATCCTTGGGGGTATGGCACGGGCATCCGGGCTTGTGAGTATTCATGCGGTTGAATCCGCAATCCGTAAAGCCTTCTCAAAGAAAGATGCGGATAAGAATGTGGCTGCAGCCATTGAGGCATACGAGATTACAAAGGTTTATAACGCTCCGCAGGGGGTGTGGAAATGGATGGGTTAACCGGTCTATCTAAACCTGTAAAGGGGGCAATGGGAAAGACAGGAACATGGAGGGAGATGAAACCCGTAATAGATTATGAGAAGTGCACGAGGTGTCTCCGCTGCTGGATCTCCTGTCCTGAAGGGAGTATCATTCGATGTGAGGATAACCGGGTGGAGATAGATTACGAATACTGTAAGGGGTGCGGTATCTGTGAGAACGAGTGTCGCATAAAAGCCATCAAAATGGTGAGGGAGTGGGAACATGAATGAGAATGTTCAGATCCTTGACGGGAACACTGCGGCATGTGAAGGTGCAAGGTTATGCAGACCCAGGGTGATTGCAGCATATCCGATAACCCCGCAGACAGTCATCGTGGAGAAGATCGCAAAAGGGATCGATGCCGGGCGGATCAAGGCAGAGTTTATCTGTGTCGAGAGTGAGCATTCGGCGATGGCTGCATGCATTGCTGCACAGGCGACAGGTGTGCGCACATATACAGCTACATCGTCGCACGGGCTCCTTCTGATGCATGAGATGCTGCACTGGGCATCACTCGCAAGGCTTCCGGTGGTAATGGCAAATGTTAACCGTGCGGTAGGTCCCGGGTGGAATATCTGGTGCGATTACACCGATTCGATGGCACAGCGGGACACCGGGTGGATCCAGATGTATGCCTCATCGTGTCAGGAGATCCTTGACATGCACATTCAGGCATTCAGACTGGGTGAGGATCCCCGTGTAATGCTTCCGGTAATGGTATGTTTCGACGGGTTCACGCTCTCCCATACCTCGATGCCGGTGAATATCCCTGATGACTCGCTGGTCGATAACTTTCTGCCTCCGTACAGACCACTGTGGAAACTCGATCCCGATAACCCCGTGACCCACGGGAACATCATCCCGCCAAAGAACTACAATCAGGTAAGATACAGCCAGCACCTGGGAATGAGGCATGTCCCCGAGGTTATGGGCGAGATCCGGAGGTCTTTTAGCGAGTTGTTTGGAAGGGATCATGGAGGCATGATCGAGGAGACGCATACGGATGACGCGGATACGATTCTTATTGGTGTGGGAGCCCTCGGTGCAGGGCTGAAGGTGGCGGCAGAAGAGATGAGAAAAAATGGACAGAAGGTCGGTACTGTGCGGTTACGGGTCTTCCGTCCGTTCCCTGTAAATGATTTACGCAGGGTATGCCACGGGAAAAAGGTCATCATCTTTGACCGTGCGGTGTCACTGGGTCTTGGCGGTGTTATCTTCAGTGAGGCGAGGTATGCAATGCCGGGTGAGGATCTGCACGGTGTGATCACAGGTATCGGTGGCGAAGATGTCAAGACAAAGGATATAGTCTCCGTGGTGGAACGCTCTGCGAAAGAGCGACTGGAGAACTACTGGGTGGGGGTGGAATAGATGCCTGTAAAAATAACGGATATCCCGAAAGAAGAGTTCATTTATGAGGGGAGTGCTGCATGTCCCGGGTGTCCTGCGACATCTGCGCTCAGAATGGTCCTGAAGGCTCTCGGAAAGGATACGATTATGGTAGTTCCTGCGTGCTGTACTGCGGTGATTGAAGCCCTCCAGCCAAAGACATCGTTCAGGGTTCCGCTGATGAATGTTGCATTTGAGACCGCAGCAGTGAGTGCCTCGGGGATTGAGGCAGGGTTAAGATCTCAGGGAAAGGAGAATATTACGGTTCTTGCATGGGCTGGTGACGGGGGCACATATGATATCGGACTGCAATCGCTTTCAGGTGCGTTTGAGCGGCGGGCAAACATACTCTACATCTGCTATAATAACGAGATGTACTCAAATACTGGGATCCAGCGTTCAGGTGCAACGCCAAAATATGCATGGACGACGACCACATGGAGCGGAAAGGGTGAAACAAAGAAGGATCTGGTCGAGATCATCAAGGCGCATGACCCTGCATACCTTGCTACCGCATCTGTGGGCTACCCCGAGGATATATATGAAAAGACATTGAAGGCTAAGGGAATTAAAGGACCAAAGTATATTGAGATCCTTGCGCCATGTCCTCCGGGGTGGAAGTTCCCGATGAATAAGACCCTCGAACTCGGGAGGCTGGCTGTGGAGACCGGACTCTGGCCACTCTATGAGTATCAGAACGGGAGACATTATTTCACCGGGGTGAGCAGACAGTTACTCACTGGGGCGCGGGAGTTCAAACCGGTTGAGGAGTATATCAAACTCCAGGGTAGGTTCAGTCACATCATCTCGCCCCAGATCAACCAGGAGGCACTCCAGGATATTACAAAGAGAAGGGACGAATACTGGAAGAGGATGCGCCTTCGCATAAAGATGGAAGAAGAACTTGATCGAGAGGGGTAGCCACAGGAGATTATTTTCTGCCCGGGGTATTCGACCGGTAACCGAGGCTACAGGTTATCTAACATCAACCTCAGGGGCATGTTTTCCGATAACGAACCTCTGGGTTCTTCTTCCGCGTTTGAGTTTCTTTCTGATGTTTGCGCGGCGTGACGGACGGACCTTTTCTGCGCCGGTTCCTTTTCTGCGGAGTCCGCGCCCCTTCTTTCCGGCAGAGGTAAGCCCGCGGTTTGCACGGTCCGAGTTTGCCGGATCAGATATCCATCCGAGGTGCGGATCGTTCTGGATTGCAGGGTGATCAGGATCAACCAGAATTACCTCATACCATTTATATCTCCCATCCTCGCCTACCCAGTATGAGTTCAGTACCTCCATATTGGGATACTTCTTTGAGGCACGTTCTTCTGCCATCCTCTGAATCGATTTTTTTACAGTAAGTTTATCGATGCCTTTTCTTTTAGGACGGCGTCCGCCCCTAATCGCAGGTTTATGCTGACCCCCTCTCCTTACCCTTACCCTTACAACGATTATCCCCTGTTTTGCCTTATACCCGAGCTCACGGGCCCTGTCGATCCGGGTCGGATGCTCGATCCTGACGGTTTCAGGATCCTTCCGCCACTGGAGGAGGTTTGCCCTCATCATACTTTTAAACTCCGGGGATTGCCTGTCTGCCCACCGTTCCCTCACTGCATGATACATTCCCAGGGATTGACGCTTCACACCGGGTTGCGCCCCGGCTTCCGGAGTAGCCTCAAGATCAGGCATCTGATCCTCCTGCAGTTTACCCCACAATCGAGAAGTATAAAAAAGTTCCTCATGCAAATCCTTATAAGATGGTGTTATATGTGCCTTACAGGTGAACCTATGGGTGACAGAATAGCCACTCACATAATCGGACTGGATGAGTTAATGGAAGGTGGTATCCCGCAGAAATATATCGTTCTCCTGTGCGGTAATGCTGGAACGATGAAGTCAAGTGTGGGATTTAATATCCTTTTCCACGAGAGTAAAATCGGAAAAAGAAAAGGTATGTATCTCACGCTGGAACAGACCAGGGAGCCGTTACTCCGGCATATGGCCAAGCTCCATATGCCTCAGGAAGAGGCAGAGGACCTCGTAGTTATTGATCTCGCACGGGTAAGAAAAGACCTCAAATCCGAGGCGTCAGAGGAAGAGATGGACTGGCCAACGGCGATTATCCGTGCCCTGAAAAACTACAGGGATACATTCGGATGCGAACTCCTGGTGTTTGACTCTCTTGCAGCACTCTATGCACTGACGAATTTCAAGAATCCGCGCGCTGAGCTGTTCCACTTCTTCGAGCGGTTGAGAGACCTGGATCTTACATCGTTCCTGATCTCAGAGATGCCTTCGGACAGGCATGTCTTTGGTCTTTACGGTGTGGAGGACTTCCTCTCCGACGGGATCATCCATCTGAAGGTAGACTTTTCTCAGGGTACCGCAAACCTTTACATCGGGATCGTAAAGATGCGGGAGACAAACCATCCGAGACAATATTTCCCCCTGATCTTTGAACCATCGACCGGGCGATTCGAGATCGTCACTGGATGAGAGGGGTGTTTTAATGCCAGAAAAAAAGAGAAAAAGAAAGGAAAAGGTCAGGGAGTGTACATCCTGTGGAGCAATAATCGATGCACAGATTACAGTATGCCCGATATGTAATTCCCAGATTGCACCTGAACAGAGCGCTCCTGTTGCCACGAGTGAGGTGGTGACTGAAGAGGAGGTAAAAAGCATTCGTGATAGCCTGATGTCGAAACTCATTACATGGTCCGCATCAGGGTATAATGTGGAGAACCTCCAGAGACTCATCGAGGAGGATGAGGCTAAAGCAGAGCAGGAGGCTAAACTTATTGAGGCAAACATATCCAGACTCGATGCAATAAGGAAACGGATCTCTGAGATTGATGTCCGGGGACTGGAAGATAAAGCAAAGGAACTCATGGAGATCCTGAACAACCCGTATGCTGTTGAACTGGCTGAGGAGAAGGTTGCTGAACTGGAGCACTTATCTGCGACGCAGGGCATGCGTGAAGAACTTGCAGAGATCAAGAAACTCAAGGGGTTTGAAGATGAGGCAAAGCGCGTTGAGGAGATGCTTGCAGACCCTGCAAAACTTAAAGAGGCGGAAAAGGAGTTTAAGAAACTGAAACTCAAGATCAGGGAACGGTTCTTTGAGTCGGAGTTTATAACTGCACTCAAGCCCAGGGGTGCCCAGGCACCGGTGAAGATCAACGCTGTACAGATGCATAAGGAAAAGCGTAAACCCATGCAGATTGAGGACCTATTTCTTTTATACAAGGATCTTCGTCTTATTTCCCATCACACCAAGATGCCTGAGGACTCACGCGATCCCAAGTTCAAGTTCAGGATATTAAAAACGATACGGGATTTCGTTCGCCACTCAGGTCAATACAGACCAAACATCCTGGGTCAGACAACATTCGAGGAAAACCGCATCCTTGTGCAGGGCGGAAAAGAGATCATCATTGGCATGTCGGTAAAAGGGGATGTGCATTTTCTCACTGAAAAGGTACTCCAGCGGGTTGTCAGTATCATCGAACGAAAGTGGGAGATCGACCTGAAGAGATGGGCTGCAGGTCAGGGTGAACTCAGGGAGACCTCAAAGGTGATGAACTCCCTGATGGTCGCCTTTGCCAAACTCAGTGAGTAAATTAACTTTCCAGTATTTCTCTCAGACCCTGTTCGAGCGGTATCCCGGGTTCAAACCCGAGGTCAACCCTGGCCCGGGTGATATCCGCTACACTGTGTTCAATCTCCCCGCGCCGTTCCTCTTCAAATAAGGGTTTGAGCTCCTTTCCGGAAAGGGAGATCATCAGATTCGCAAGGGAAAGAATGGATGTCCCTGTGCCTGTGCCGCAGTTGTATACTTTACCCACACACCTCTTCGAGTCCATACACCGCTCGATCATTCGTACAACATCACGCACATGAATGAAATCCCGGGTATGAGATCCATCACCATAGATCACCGGTGGGTTCCCGTTTAGAATAGCATGTTTAAACCTTGCGATTACCCCGGAGTACGGGCTATCAGGGTCCTGCCTTTCCGAATATATATTAAAAGGTCTGATGCAGACCCCGGGGAGATCAAACGAGTGAAAGTATACCAGGGTGTATATCTCACCTGAGAGTTTGCTTGCACCATAGGGGGATAGAGGGTGCGGCCTGTGGTCCTCACTGATCGGGATTGTCTCCTGTCGTCCATAGACTGCTGCAGAGCTGATATAGATGAACCGGTGGAGGTTCTCTTCCCGGGCGCATTCAAGGAGTGACAATGTTCCATCTATGTTGTGTGATGCATCCTCAAGTGGTTCCCGAAGGCTTGCCTGGACATTCACCCGTGCCGCTGCATGAACCACCACATCCACACCCTTTAACAGTTTCTTTACCAACCCCGGATCCCGGACATCACCCTGCACCGTGACCTGCTTCACCTCACTCCATACCGGTGTACGAAGATCCACACCTACCACATCATGGTCCTTCATGAGATATTCAACCAGACAGGAACCCACCTGACCTGCACTCCCGGAGACGAGCACCTTCATGCACGGGTGAATCCACCATCAGGATATAACCCCTTCGTCCACCTATTGGCACCTCGCTGAATCGATAACCGCGAGCGACTGAAAATCACCCTTATCAGAACATTTATTATCCTGATCCTATCTGGAGGCTCATGCAAGGGGATGAAAGGTTTGATACAGCATCTCCTGACGAGATACGCCGCGGAGAGACTACCGATGTGTATTTTAAAAATACACACCAGATCCTCATCAAAAAAAATGTATCGAGAGGTGTGGTTGCTGAGTTTACCGCATCATCCCTTCCTTCGGGCGCCGAGTGGGGGGTATTCGCAGGTGTGGATGAACTCATTTCCCTTTTTGAGGGGTTGAAAATTGATCTCTATTCCCTTCCGAACGGGACCGTGTTTCTGCCAAAGGACATCCATCGGGTAAATGTACCTGTTGCGGTGATCGAAGGGGATTATTCCCGGTTCTGTATCTACGAAACACCTGCGCTGGGGCTGATCTCGCATGCCTCGGGGGTTGCAACGCGGGCTGCACGCATTAAATCACTTCTCATGGATCGGCGGCTCATCTCCTTTGGTGCGAGAAGGGTCCACCCTGCAATATCACCCTTTGTGGATAAGTATGCATACATCGGTGGGTGCGATGCAGTCTCCAGTATAAAAGGTGCTGAACTCATAGGGAAAATGCCCAGCGGCACCATGCCACATGCATTATTCCTTATCATGGAGGATCAAAAAAAGGCGCTCAGGGCATTTGACGAGGTCATACCGGAGGATATTCCGCGCATCGCCCTCGTCGATACACTTGCCGATGAGAAGACCGAGGCGATCCTTGCCGCAGAGACCCTCGGTAAATCACTCTACGGAGTAAGGCTTGATACGCATTCCTCACGCCGGGGTCGGTTTGAGGATATCGTTGCGGAGGTCCGGTGGGAACTCGATATCCGGGGGTATACTGATGTGAAGATAGCCGTCTCTGGAGGTCTGAATGAGAAGAATATCCCGCTGCTAAAAAAGGCAGGTGCAGAGATATTTGGCGTGGGAACAAGCATCTCCAATGCGGAGTGCGTTGAGTTTGCCATGGACATCGTGGAGGTCGAGGGAAAACCCTTTACCAAGAGGGGAAAATTCGCAGGACGAAAAGAACCCTTCCGTTGCGATACCTGTTTTTCATGGGTATGTATACCCGCTCAGAAGAGGACCATTCCCAGATGCCCATGGTGTCACACCAGAATGAGAAGGATGCTTACCAGGGTGATCGCTGATGGCAAACCTCTCGTAAAACGAGAGACGCCGGAGGATATCCGTGGTCGGGTGATCCAGCAACTCGCCAGGATCGAGGAGATCAATGAGGGTCTGCGGAGTGGATGAGGCAGGACGGGGGTCGGTGATCGGTCCACTGGTCGTAGCATCCGTCGTTACTGAGGATCTCAGGCAGATTGAATCACTCGGGGTAAAGGACTCAAAACTCCTTACCCCGAAGAGAAGAGAATCACTCTCCATCCAGATCCTGAGACACGCAGAGGCACATATAAAGATCGTTCACCCGTGGGAAATCGATTTAATGCGAAAGGGGATGACGATGAACGAGATCGAGTGTCAGGTCTTTGCTGAGGTTATCTCCCTCTCGAATGCAGATGAGGCATACATCGATGCAGTGGATGTCGATCAGGAGCGGTTTGCAGAGGATATCCTTGCCCGGATGAAGAAAAAGATCAGAATCATATCCGAGCACAGGGCAGATCGCAGGTATCCAATAGTATCTGCGGCATCCATAGTTGCAAAGGTTACCAGGGATCATGAGGTGGAGAATATCAAAAGAGAGATCGGTATAGATTTTGGCAGCGGATACCCTTCAGATCCGAGAACAATCCGTGCGCTGAGAGGGATGATCAGCCAGAACAAAATCTCTAAATATATCCGTAGGTCATGGGAGACATTCAGGCGACTTAATATAAAGGAGTTGAGCCAATGGGAGAGATGATCGAGACTCTGCAGAACCTGATGAATAAGTTCAATGAGAAAGCCGAAAAGGATGAGGAGTTCAAAAACTACTGGAAGGATAAGGAACGAAGCATTCAGATCAGTTTTATTGACAATCAGGATTATTCCTTCCACCTCAGAGACGCAAAACTTAAAGACCTTAAACCTGAAAAGATCAATAACCCGGACATCATAATCACCACCGATACTGAGACATTTAATGCCCTCGTAGAGAAAAGGATGGGCGCAATGAAAGCCTATGCACTGAAAAAGGTCCGGATAAAGGCAAGCCTCGAGGATATAATGGCAATAAGAAAGTTTCTATAATTCCGGGTTGTTGTAATATCCCGGATTAAGTTCCCCTCGCTGGTTTGAGTTGATGGATTCCACACCTTTTTTCATGTATTCCATAACCTGCTTCCTCATTTATAGAGAGATTTGCGAGAGGATCAACAGCTTTTTATCCTTTTTATTGTATTGAGTAGTTGTTCATACTCTTTGGGGTCATTAACCGGAAACCAGATGTTCGGAGGGATGGTCATGACGGATATCTTTCTCTTTTTTGCGAATTCGGGCAGGATAATCGACTCAAACTCTACAGCCCCCTTATCATTCATGTTGATATTTTTCTTTGCTACTGAATAGAACTCGGGTTCCACCACGCATACACCGGTTGATGTCACCAGCGGGATAAACGGTTTTTCTTCAAAGGAGAGTGCCCTCCCGTAAGAATCGATCTCCCTGATTACCCCGAAGGGGTAATTCCTTCCGGAGACTGCAAGGACGGTAATGACAGTATCATGATTTCTCATTGCGAAGAGGTGATGGGAAACCAGACGATAGGGAAGAGACCTGTCGAGAAATACATCATCAGGAAACGCTATCAAACCCCGTCTCCCCGTATCAATAGCGCCATTCAGGATCGCATTTTTCAGTGCCTTTCCCTTGCCAACCTTGGGGAGGTCCGGGTCTAACGAGATCACATAATCCCGGGTCTTATACATTTTTTTGAGGTGTTTCTCAATCATCTCTGCCATATGCCCCAGAAGGAAAACAAACCTTCTGAATCCTGAGCGGAGAAATATATCCATCTGATAATCGATGAGTGTTGTTTCTCCCAAGGGGAGAAGGGGTTTTGGTCGTTCAATGTATCCGAACCGTTTTGCGCTTCCTCCTGCAAAGATGATTACCTGTGTATCCCTGATCTCGGTTCTGAGCCGGTCAATCTCTTCCATGCAGCATGAAGAAACCCGCAAGATATAACCTTTTCGAATATCTCTGGCAAGCATTATATAAGATCCTGGAATCTGGTGGTATATGCTTCACCTGAGCTATTCCTCTGTAGAAACATATCAACACTGTCCTCTCTTCTACAAATTCAAATATCACGATCGACTCCCGGAGAAACCGAGGGGCGAGTTCACACTGGGGAATGCACTCCATTCAGCCCTCGAGTTCTTTTACCAGGGTGTGGAACCACCGTCACTCGATGAATTATTAGAAAAGTATTCATCGAGCTGGGTCTCTGCCGGGTTCAGGACCCGTGAGGAAGAAAAAACGATGTTCACCCTTGGGGCAGGGTGGTTGAAAGAATTCTATCTCAGGTTTTCTGGAGAGTATAAAAAACCCATTCATGTCGAATACAGGTTCGAACTGGAGGTCGAAGATTTCCTGTTGATCGGTGCGATCGACAGGATTGACAGATTACCCGATGGTAATGTAGAGATCATCGATTATAAGTCAGGGGATGTCGCCCGGTCGGATCTCGAGTTCAACCTCCAGCTGGGGATATATCAGCTCGCCGTGGAAAAGGCACTGGGTCTCAATGTCGAAAGATTGACGATATTCCATATTCCGACGCTGACACCGTTCTCATCCCCGCCCCTGACCGGCGAAAAACTTTCAGAAATATTAAAAAAGATATCTTCTGTTGCAACGGGTATAAGAAAAAAAAGGTTTGACCCGGTGCGAAATGAGTGGTGCCCGTGTGATCATGCATCGCTATGCCCCTATTACCGGCACCTGTACGCAATTATGCACCCCGAGGGAAGACCTGTCGATATGGGTAAGGTATGTAACCTGGTTGATAGCTATGCAGAGTGGGCGCTGAACCGGAAACCCCTTGATAATCCGGATGCCATATCCGCCGAGATCAGGAGGTTCATACATTCCTATGACCTCCGCAGGGTATATGGCATGAGGTATGCACTCGAACCCCGCGGAAATGCGTTTCATGTTGAGGAGATCACACCCGCCGAAAGAGAGGGAATAATGTGATCTGTGCAACCTGAAAGTGCACCGTTTCGAAACCATTTCTCTTTAAAGAGAATAGGATATAAGATCCATCGGGGGTTAAGGCGGGTACTGATTCTGCGGATACTGTTGCTGCCCCTGTGGTGGGTATTGCGGGGGTTGTGGATACTGCTGGGGGTATTGTTGCGGGTAT
>Ga0272448_1003681_pt1 | contig 18069 bp, 21 predicted proteins | sample YNPCB0191_FD_202220 | JGI IMG/M metagenome (GOLD analysis project Ga0272448, IMG submission 202220) | Hot spring sediment microbial communities from Yellowstone National Park, WY, United States - YNP-CB-019-1 | ecosystem: Environmental > Aquatic > Thermal springs > Hot (42-90C) > Sediment... | reverse complement strand
CCTTATCCGGTGATTGATAAGTTTGTGAAATATCAAAGCGTACCAGTGGCAACAGTTAGAGAAATTGCCGCGATGAAGGCGTTTTCCATTGGGAAACGTTTGTCTTATAAAGATTATATTGATTGGTATTTTCTTCTTAAAGAAAAGCACGTAGACCTTAAAAGAGTGATCGCCTTTGCTAATAAAAAATTTAATGGCGATTTTAATGCTCGTTTGTTTTTGGGGCAGCTTGTTTCAATTAGTGATGTTCCCGCGCAAAAAATAGATTTCCTTCGCGACGCAGTCGATAAAAAAACCGTGCAAAACTTTCTTGAAAAAGCTGTTCGGAATTTTAAATTATGAAAAAAATTCTCGTCACCGGCGGCGCCGGATTTATTGGTTCTAATCTGGTTGATAAATTAGTAGAAGTTGGTCACGAGGTTATTATAATTGATAATCTTTCAACCGGAAAAAAAGAAAATATCAATCCAGCCGCAAAATTCGTATTAGCGGATATAAGAAATTTTGATGAGATAAAGCTCTATTTTAATGGTGTAGATTGGGTTTTTCACACCGCCGCCCTTGCTCGTGTTCAGCCATCAATTGAAGATCCTAAAACATTTAATGACGTGAATGTAAATGGCACTCTCAATGTTCTTTTGGCAGCTAAAAAAGCTGGCGTAAAAAAATTTATATTTTCCTCTTCATCATCTATTTATGGTAACCAAACTGAAATGCCGTTGCGCGAAGACATGCCGGCTCAGCCTATTAGTCCTTACGCGCTTCAAAAATACATTGGCGAACTTTATTGTCGTTTGTTTTCAGAAATTTATAATTTGCCCACCGTCAGTCTGCGTTATTTTAACGTTTATGGTAAAAGACAACCAATGGAAGGTGCTTATGCGTTAGCAATAGGAATCTTTACGCGCCAGCGTTTGGTCGGCGAGCCGTTAACAATAGTTGGTGACGGAGAACAACGTCGCGATTATATTAACGTTGATGATGTTGTTAAAGCAAATATTCTTGCGGCAGAAAGCGATAAGGTTGGTAGGGGAGAAGTAATAAATATAGGTAGCGGCAAAAATTATAGCGTTAACGATTTAGCAAAAATTTTTGGCGGAGAAAATATTCATTTGCCGCCGCGGATCGAACCCCGCGAAACATTAGCCGACAATTCTTTAGCCAAAAAATTACTGGGCTGGGAACCAAAAGTAAATTTACCCGACTGGTTAGAACAATATAAGTTTGATTTAAAGATTTAGAAAAATAACTTATCTTTTAATAAGTTTTTTGGTTTTAGAAAATAAAAAAACAAGCATCCGATAGAAAAACATACCTAATTTTCCTTTTAGAGCGATAAGAAATAAAAAACGATGGCGTGGCGGAGAAAATCTTTTTAACTCATAAAGTGAAGAATTGTTTTTTATGTCTCCTATTTTTATAGTCAGAGCCGCTTTAAGGCCTGTTTCTTTGGCAATTTTCATTGCTTCTTTGTTGTATTTACCAAAAGGCCAAGCAATAAATTTTGGTTGTCTGCCAGTTTTTTCAGTGATAATTTCAATGGATGTCTCAATGTCTTCTTTTATTTTTTCTGGCGGAGTGTTGGCGTAATTTAAATGAGAACGACCATGGGATTCAATTTGAATTAATGGCTCCATTTGATTAATTTCTTCCCAGCTTAAAAATTCGCCTTGATATTTTTCTTGATAATTTTTTATTATTTCAGCCATTTCTTTGGTTTTGGCATAATCAAAAATTATACTTCTTTTGTCTTGAATAAAAGCCGTAGAAACAAAAATAGTTGCTGGAACATTATATTTTTTTAAAATTGGGTAAGCGTATACAAAATTATCTGCCCAACCATCATCAAAAGTGACGACGAAGCCATTCTTTTTTAATAACAAATCGCCTTTGATAAAAGATAAAACCTCCTCTAATGTTAAAGGACTAAATTTTTCTTTAAGGGTTTTTATTTGCCACTCAAAGATTTCCGGGTCAATATGATAACCTGGAAAAACTCGGTGATAAGCCAAAGCTAAAATTTTTTTCATATTTTTTTATTTAAAATTAAATCGTATATGTTTTCTAACTTATTTATGTAGCTACTGATGCTAAATTCTTTTTCAACCAGTAATTTACCTTTTTCCGACATTTGTTTTCTTAATTTTTTGTCATTTATTAATTTTGCAATTCCATTTTGTATGCCCTCAACTGAGCAAGGAACCACCATTGCCACGCGCGAAAGTATGTCTTTGCTTGATAATCTATCGGTAATAATTAGAGGTAAGCCACAATACATTGCTTCTAATGAGACCATTGGAAAAGCTTCTATTTTAGAACTAACAACAAAAATATCAAAGATGGTTAAAAATTTAATTATTTCTTTTTGGTAGCCGGCAAAAATTACTCGTTCGTCAATTTTTAGTTTTTTCGCTAAATTAATTAAATTTTCTTTTTCTGGTCCATCACCAACTAAAATTAAAAAAGAATAAGGCGCTTTTTCTAAAACTTTTTTAAAGGCCAATAAAAGTAAATCATATCCCTTTTCTGGCGACAATCTGCCAACGCTACCGATAATTAAGCCCTGCTCTGGAATTGAAAGTTGTTTTTTGAATGCTAAATGATTAAAATCCGCCGGTAAATGAAAATTTTCTGGACTGATAGCGTTATAAAGAATAAAAATTTTATTTTCAATGCTCGGAATAGATTTTTTTAATAACTTCGCTTTTTCATCTATAACAGCAATAAAACCATCAATAAACCAACGGCTTAAAATATAGCGAATTATTTTTCGCGACCATTTTTCCATTTGCGGATTATGTAAGTGACAAACAACAGGGATATTTAATCCAAGAGAGCCAATAACGCCGTAAAAATCACTAGCGAATTGATGAGTATGAATAATATTGGGCTGGCATTTTTTAATAAGTTTTCTTATCTTTAATAAATTACCAATAATATTTTTTAAATTTTTAAATTTTAGAGAATAATATTCAATATTAGAATTTTTTAGCTCGTTTTCCAATTCGCCGCCTTCTAAAAGAGAACAAACAATAGGATAGTAGCCGCCTTTTGTTTTTAACGCTTTAGCGGTGTCAATAATTAAGCGCTCTACGCCGCCAAATTTAAGCGTGCCAGTGATAATTAAAACTTTTTTCATAGATATAATTGATATTATATTACAACGATTATATAATAAAAATCAAAACAATGAAAAAATATAAACTCGCTTTTTTAACTTCTCAAGTCATTGAAGATCAGGCGCCGCTTTTTAAAAAGTTGGCGCAACACCCCGAAATTGATTTAATGGTTTATTTTTGTCGCGATATAGGTGTGAATAAGCCCGGCAAAGAAGAAGAATTTGGTGTTGAAATTAAATACTCCAAATCTTTATTAGAAGGCTATCAATATAAATTCCTGAAAAATTTTTCCATTAAACCATCTAATTCATTTCTGGGAATGGTAAACTTTGGGATTATTTTTGAACTTTTTCGCCATCGCTACGATGCTATTATTGTTCACGGTTATAGTCATTTTACTGATTGGTTGGCATTTTTAGGCGCTTTTTTAAGCCGTACGCCGATATTTTTAAGAGGAGAAGTGGTTTTAAAACCAAATCAAGCTTTTTGGAAAAAGTTAATCAAAAGATTATTTTTTAGTCCACTCTTTAGATATGTTTCCGCCTTTTTGATAATGATTGAAAAAAATAAAGATTTTTATAGATATTACGGCGCTGATGAAAATAAATTTTTTTTAACTCCGTCAGCAGTTGATAATGAAAGATTTCAAAAAGATTACGAAATTTTAAAAGATAAAAAAGAAGAATTAAGAAATAGTTTAGGTATTTCAAAAGAGGCAGCAACTATTTTATTCGTTGGTAAACTAGTTCCTAGAAAAAAACCAATAGACCTCCTTAATGCCTATAAGATTTTATTTAATGATGAGGAAATAAGAAAAGAAAATATTGCTTTAATTTATGTTGGTGAAGGTGAATTAAAAAAAGAAATGGAAGATTATGTCAGAGAGGATAATTTAAAAAATATTTTTTTAGTCGGTTTTAAAAACCAGTCCGAGATTACAAAATATTATGCAATGTCTGATATTTTTGTTTTGCCGTCAACTGCTGGTGAGGTTTTGCCTGTGGTTATAAATGAAGCAATGTGTTTTAGTTTGCCAGCTATTGTTTCTGATGCTATTCCTTCATCTTCTGAATTCGTAAAACACGGCGAAAATGGTTATATCTTTCCTTGCGGTAATGTAGAAAAATTAGCAGATTATTTAAAGGATTTAATTAATAATAAAGAAAAAAGAGAAAAATTTGGCAAGAAATCATTTGAAATTATCCAAAATTATACTTATGAGAAAGACGTTGAGGGAATTTTGGAAGCGCTAAATTATGTTAAAAGAAATAAAAAATAATATAAAAAAAGAGAAATTAAAAATTCTTTTGGTGGGGGCAATGCAAGCGCAAGATATAGAATTCGCATATAAAACAGCTTTCGAACGTTTGGGCTGCGATGTTATAGCAATCGATCCTCAAAATTATTATTCGGTTGGTTTTTTAAATAGGGTTTTAAACAAAATTCTTAATTTATTTAAGGCAAAAAGAGTTTTTTGGGGCGTTGGTAATTTAAATCAGAAAATTTTAGGGGTGGCTAATAAAATAAAACCTGATGTAGTTTTTTTTGGCAAGCCGATATTTATCAAATATAAAACCGTTGTTGATTTGCAAAAAACAAGAGCAAAAGTTTTTGCTTGGTATCCGGATGATATATTTAATTTTCGAAACGTAACCGCGGATATGTATAAATCCATATCTTTATTTGATTGTAATTTTACTCCGCGAATTTTCGCTGTTAATGAATTTTTAGAAATCGGAGCGAAAAGAGCTGAATTTCTTCCTTTTGCCGCAAATACAGATTTATATTATCGTGAAAAAGTTTCAGATGAAGAAAAAGAAAAATTGGGTGCTGATATTGTTTTTATCGGCAACTATTATGAAAATTATAGAGCTGAAATATTAGAAAAACTTTGTAAGAAGGGATATAACTTGAAAGTCTACGGGAATAGATGGAAGAAATTTAAAAAGGGTAAGTGCTTGCAGGTAAAGGCATTAATGTTTAGACCCGCAGAAAGAAATGAGTATCGTAAGGTTATGAATTCTAGCAAAATAGCGCTTGCTTTTTTGAGTCATATGAATCGTGATCAGCATTCGCATCGAGGATTTGAAATAACGGCTTGTGGAACTTTTTTATTACATGAGCGAGGAGAGGAAGAATTAATGTTTTTTAAAGAAGGCGTAGAAGCAGAGTATTTTAGTTCTTTTGAAGAATTGGTAGAAAAAATTGATTATTATCTTACGCATGAAGAGGAAAGAAAAAAAATTGCCGAAGCCGGATACAAAAAAGCGCATTCGTATGAATGTTCTTATTTGGCGCGGGCGCAAAAAATTATTGATGTTTATTGGGAATTAAAAGAAAAAAATGAGTGATTTTATAAAAAATAACAATTGGCAGCGACAAATTTTTGAAAAGGTAATTGATGGTTTTAAAAGGGAAAATATTCCGTTCTGTATTTTAAGAAATTACGAAAATTATCCTGATGAATTTGGTAATGATGTTGATATATTGGTTCCACAAGAATTTTTGTTTAAAATTGACAAATTATTCCAGCAGGTTAGCAGAGAATTAAATGCCTTTTTTTGGGATTTTTGTAAAGATATTAACAAGATTCTAATGAGTCGGGCCATTTTTATTTGGGATAAAGACGGGCAAATAAATGGCCTTTCTTTTGATTTTATTTATCGGTTGAAAATATTAGAGAAAAATTATTTAGAGACAGAAACCGTTCTTCAAAAAAGAAAAGCTTTTAAAAATTTCTATATTTTAGATGAGGAAAGCGAATTTTTTCATATTCTTATTTGTGGAATGTTTGCCCCTGATTTAGTTCATAGACAACGCTACGCTTTAAAAATAAAAGAATTTTTAAGTAATGGTCGTTTAATACCAGAAGATTTGATTAATAAAACCTTTCCCTTTTTTATTGCGAAAAAAATTATTAATTTTTTAAAAAAAGGAGAGGTGGAAAAAGTTTTTTTTAGAAATAATTTATTAGACAATTTTTTTCTTTCTATCAAACAAAAAGTTTTTTTAAAAAAGATTAGATTTTATTTGAGAAAAAAATTGAAAGGGGTTGTTAATATTTTTTTTCCGGTCGGTAAATTTATTGTTTTTTTGGGCCCGGATGGTGTAGGCAAATCAACTACGGCTGTTTTTTTAAGTAATTTATTAAATTTTATTAGCGTGCCGTCTTGTCATTCTCATTTAGGTTTTCGGCCAACGGTTCTGCCTCGTCGGCAAGCATTAGGTTTAGGCGAGCCCAAAAACGAAAATTTTCAATCTCAGTCGGCAAGAATCAGTTTAAATCAGCGTTTAAGAGATTTATTGCGTTATAGTTATCATTTTTTGGATTATTTATTAGCGTATTATTTTCAGATTCGTCCTCATTTGGTGAAAGGTAAAATAGTAATTGCTGAAAGATATTTTTACGATTATCTGTTTCATTTGGAGCGTAAGAATTTAAAATTAAATAGAAAGTTCGTTTATTGGACTTTTCGTCTTTTTATGCCTAAACCTACCGCTATTGTTTTATTAAGCAATGACCCTGATGAAATTTTAAGACGTCGGCAAGAACTTACCAGAGAAGAAATTGAAGAGGTTTTGAGAAAGAGTCGGGAATTTGGCAAAAAAGTTTCGCGGTTTATTGAGATTAAAACTGACAAACCGCCAGAAGAGATAGCTATTGAATTGGCGAAATGGATAGTTTGTTATAATAAAAAATAATTTTAGTTTTATGATTAATAATTTTTTAAAAAAACTGGCGATATTAAAGGGTGATAAAGATGAAATTATTACTGCTGTGCCTTTGGATTCGCGGCGGGTTTTAAATTCCGCTCTTACTCAACTCGCTCTGGCTAAGGGTAATGCTTTAAAAGCAAAAATCATTATTGCTGTTTTAAAATTGTTGAATTTTCCTTTTTTATATCCATTACTTTTTCAAAAAAAAATTCAAATAACCCAAAATGATAAATGGGGTAAATTTCTTCTTTTTTTCTCAAACCGGTTAAAGACGCCAATAGAGCAAATATCGTTTTCTATTTATAAAGCGCCGGGGAAATTTGTTTTACCGATTTTTAATAACAAAACCGGCGAAGTGTTAGCGTACGCGAAAGTGTATGATAAAGAAACAAAAGAAAGGGGCGAGAATGAAGCGCGGGCGTTGCGTTATCTTAATAATTTTTCTTTTGAAAGCGCAGAACCGCCGCGATTAATCGCCAGCGAGGAGATTGGTAAAAATCTTGTCAATATAATTTCCACTAAAGAAGGTTTAAAGAATTTCAAAGGCGTAACCGAAGCGCATCTTGCTTGGATTAAGGAATTGGCGCAAAAAACTGGTAAAAGGATGAAATTTGAGGATTCGTTATTCGCAAGAGAAATGGATAAAGAAATGGAATTTGTAAAAAGTAAACTGAACGAAAAAGACCTTGAATTGGTTGAATATTTTTATAAAAAAGCAAAAAAAGCACTTCAAGATAAAGAGTTCGTCTTTTCTTTTATTAGTTGGGATTTTGATTATTATGAGTTTTTGCGTCATAAGACAAAAAATTTAGTGGTTGACTGGGAATATGCAAGAGAAGAATATCCGTCGCTTTTCGACGTCTTTAGTTTGCTTCTTAGCGAAAGACGAGGCTGGTTACGGGATTTGAAAATTATATTGAGGAATAAAAAAACCGCCGCAATTGTGGGCGATTTCTTGCGCGAGTGGAGGATTAGCAAGGAAGATGTTTACCCCTTCTTTTTACTTTTCCTTATTGATCGGTTGCTCCAAAGCTCACAGAAAGACAAGGAAACGATAATTCAGTTTTTAAATAATGCCCGAGTTTTTGATTACAAGCTATAAATAAGTTAAGAATTTTTAAAAAGTAATTCTAGGTATCTATCCGCCGCTTTCTCCGTAGAAAAATAATTTGCTCGTTCTCGCAACACTTGTGGATTGATGGGGTTGTCTAATGTTTCTTTAATAGCTTCCGCAAGTGCTTCTGGGTCATTTATTGGTACTAGTTTGCCATATTGACCGTTTTCTAAAATTTCTGCTGGACCACTCGGGCAATCAGTGCTCACAATAGAAGTACCGCAAGCCATAGCTTCAATTAAAACAGTAGGGAGTCCTTCATATAACGAAGACAGCACGAATACGTTAGACTGTGCTATATAAGCATAAGGATTTTCTACAAACCCGGGCATGGAAATAAATTCCCACAGATTTAATTTGTTAATTATTTTTTCTAAATTTTTTCTTTCTTCTCCTTCGCCAAGTATTATCAATCGAACATCTCTAATTTTTCTTAAAATTGAAAATGTTTCAATAAGGAGTAGGTGATTTTTTTGTTTGTTGAGATTTGCTACATTAATGATAATACCATTGGATTTTTCTTGGAAAAATGGATGCAATATTTTTTCTTTTGATTTTTCTGAAATTTCCGCTACATTCACAGGATTGTATATGATATTAATTTTATTTTTTGGAATTCCTGATATTTTAGATAGATCATCGGCGACGCCTTTTGAAACAGCAATTATAAAATCTGCTTTAGGGTATAAAAATTTTATTAAATAAGGATCTATTTTTTTTCTAAACCAGGATGTATGTTGGATTTCTGATGAAAAAGTGTTTTGTTCGTTAATTGCAATTTTTGTTTGAGCTTTTGAAATAAGTTTTGCTATTATAGCAATGAAGTTACAGGGATTCATTGCGGAAAGCAATACGTCGGGCTTTTCTTTTTTTAAATAGTGGATAAGAGGAATAATGCTTTGCGGCATTTTAAATCTTTTGCCAATTAAACCCTCGAAACTTAAAATCTGAATTTCTTCTGGAACATATTTCAAGTAGGCGCCTATTTTATGCACAAGAAAAAAATTCACCTTATACCCCTTTTTATTTAGTTCTATTGCCAAATTAAGGATGGCTCGTTCAGCCCCACCTCCGCTAAGAGCAGGGAGGAAGAAAGTAATAAATTTCGGTCTACTTTTTGAATATAAAGTTTTCATACCCATCTTTGACCATTCCTGGTAGATAGTTTTTATCGATTTTTTTAATTTCTCCTGTATCGGTAATATAGTAAGGAGCGTAATTTAAGGTTATTAATTTTTTAACAGCGTTATTTGCGGAATCACTCCATTTTTCTTCGCCTACAATCTCTATTGAAATAATAGGGGAATTATTTTGTAGAAATTTTTTTGCCCCCTCTATTGCATCACTTTCCGCCCCTTCGATGTCCAGTTTAATAAAAGTTGGTTTAGAATGAGTATTGATGTAAGTATCTAAAGTAATTGTTTGAACTTTAACTTCGTTTTTGTGCTTTATTTTTCTAATCAAGTGATTATTAACGACATTATTTTTTATTGTGTTTCTACCTGAATCGTCATATAAATTTAATATCACTTCTCCGTTTTTGTCAGAAACAGCAATTTGGTTTACATATACATTAGGTGAGTTTTTTAAGTTTTCTCTTAATTCTTTAGCAAGAGATGGAGTTGGCTCAAAAGCATGCGTTTCTTTGCAAATTTCTGAAGCTAAATATGTGTAGAATCCATGATTCGCTCCGATGTCATAAAAGACATCATTTTCTCTTAAATTTTTAATTAGAAATTTAGTTAATTTCGTCTCAGAAAGGGCGAGTATACCTCGAGACCCAAGAGCGCAACCCATGGGGTCGTTTATATTTATTAAAATTTCTTTCCCCCAGAACAGTTTTCTTTTCCTGTATAATTTGATATTTAAAAGCGGACCAAGTATTTTATATTTTGATAATAAGTAGGGAATATATATATATTTGTCTGGAGAGAACCAAAATCGCTGTATTTTTTTTATAATTCCAGAACCTTCATATTTCTTTATAAATACTTCCCAGTCTTTTACGGTCTTTTCAAATTTTTGCAATAATTCGTCGTTTTTATTTTTCATATTTTTAGATTAAAATACTTTTATAGTGTATCATCTTATATGATACATCAAGGATTGGATTTATCAAGGGGATATACTAAAATCTTAATAGGTTTGCGGATATTTGATTGCAAGAAATCCATAATTTATGGATAAAAATTATTTCAATTTTTACAAAAATTGGTGGTCGGAAATGAGACCAACTGATATTGAAAAAAATTCTTTTTTTCAAGAATTAAAAAAGTTTGTTCGCGATTTTGATTTAAAAGATAAAAAAATTTTAGAGATTGGTAGTGGTAATGGGAAATTTCAAGATATTGTAGAGAATTATACTGGTTTAGATATTGTTGAAGATTTAAAAAAATATTACCACAAACCTTATTTTGTATTAGACAGCAGCGGAATTTATCCATTCAATGATTCTTTTTTTGACGCTGTTTTTACTTACGCTGTTTTTGAGCATATTCCTAATATTGATTTAGCGCTTAATGAAATGTTAAGAGTTTTAAAACCGGGTGGTGTTATTTTATTTAACGCAGCGTGGTTTGTTAGGCCTTGGGCGGCGGACGGCTATGCCGTAAGGCCGTATAAAGATTTAAGCTTTAAAGAAAAAATAATAAAATTTTTAATTCCTTTAAGGAATAATCTATTTTTTTCGGCTTTTATATGTTGTTCCTAAAAGAATTTTTAGAACTTTTTTGTTCTTAGTAAATAAGAAAAATTTTTATAATTTGAAATATAAAAAATTAAAAGCCAATTACGAAAAATTCTGGGATTCTGATTCGGATGCTTGTAATCATATTGATCCGCATTCAATGATACTTTGGTTTTTTGCTCATAATTGTGAAGTACTTAATTATCCAAATATTTTAAAAGCATTTTTTGTGAGGACGGGTTCGCTGATTATTAGAAAAAAATAAAAATTTATGAAAATCTTACACATCATTCCTTCATATTTGCCGGCGAGATTGGCGAGTGGGCCAATTATTCCAACGCATAATTTAAATAAAGAATTAGTCAAAAAAGGATTTGAAGTAGTTGTTTATACCACCAATTTAGACGGCGCAAAAATTTTAAATGTGCCGCTTAATCAAGAAGTAGATATTGACGGCGTGAAAGTTTTTTATTTTCCGATAAGTTTTAGAAGTTGGCAATATTCTTTTGCTCTACACCGCGCTTTGGCAAAAAATATTAAAAATTTTGATTTGATTCATATTACTTCGGTTTTTTTGTCTGCTTCTACTTTAGGCGCTTATTACGCAAAAAAATTCAAAAAACCCTATATTATTTCGCCTCACGGCAGTTTAATGTCAGATCCTTTAAGCCGCCATTCTTTAAAGAAAAAAATCTATCTCAATTTAATTGAGAAAAAAAATCTTAAAGACGCGGCGGTTCATTTTTTAGTGGATCAGGAAAAAGACGATTATTTAAAAGCCGGCTTACTGTTGAAAAAAGCAATTATTATTCCAAATGGTTTTAGCCCCGAAGAATTCAACGCGGGGACATCCGATGTCCCTAATATTGACGTTAATGCTAGAACATCGGATGTCCAAAAATTGGATTTTAGACAAAGGTTTGGTATTAGCACTGATAAAAAAATAATTCTTTTTTTAGCGCGCCTCCATCCAATCAAGGGTTTAGACACTTTAATTCCGGCCCTTGCGGAGGTGATTAAGAAAGAGCCGAAAGCGGTTTTAGTTTTGGTTGGGCCCGATGAAAATAATTACAAAAAAGAAATAGAATTAGAAATTAGAAATTGGAAATTAGAAATTAACAAAGATATTGTCTTTACTGGTATGCTTGTGGGCGAAGATAAAATTTCCGCTTATAAAGAAAGCGATGTTTTTGTTTTGCCTTCTTATTCAGAAAATTTTGGTATGGCGGTAGTTGAGGCAATGTGTTTTGGTCTGCCGGTTATCATTACCAAAAATGTCGGTATTTCTTTGCGTGTTGAAAAAGCCGGCGCCGGCATTGTAATTGAAAAAGACGAAAAACAATTAGCCGAAGCGATTTTGAAGATTTTAAATAATCCTAATTTAGGAAAAGAAATGGGCGAGAAAGGTAAAAAATTGATTGAAACCGAATTTTCCAGTGAAAAAGTAGCAGAGAGATGGATTGAGGAGTATAAATCTTTGATTTAAATTCAAGATTAGGGTATAATTATATTTATGTATAACTGGTCAGTTGACGAGAAAAAATTTAAAAAGGAGGACCCAGAAGGATATCAAATTTGGAAATTGGAGCAAATGATAAATTGGGGATTGGGCGGCGAGAAATTAAACGAACGCCTATTGCGCAAGCACTGGAAAAAACTTTTTATTGATAATATCACAAAAAATTATCTCCGATTTTTGTTATGGCAGAAAAAATAACGGAAAAAAACGAAATAATTACTAAAGAGCAAAAACTTTTTTTAGATTTAGTTTCGACAGAGCCGTATCTTTATAAAAAATTTTATTTCACTGGTGGCACCCCTTTAGCCGCTTTTTATCTTAAACATCGTTTATCAGAAGATATTGATTTATTTTCCGAAAATGAGATTAATATCGCTAGAATAAGAGTTTTTATTGGCAAGATTCAAAAAAAATTAAAATTAAAAAAAATTGATTATCGTCAATTTTTAGGTCTGCATAGTTTTCAATTGTATTTTCCCAACAATAAAATTCTAAAAGTTGATTTCAATTATTATCCTTTTCCTCGTGTTGAAAAAGGGATTCAATATGGCAATTTGGCAGTGGATAGCATTTTAGACATTGCCGTTAACAAAGTTCACACTATTGCCATGAAGCCGCGCGCCCGGGATTTTATTGACATTTATTTTATTATAAAAGAAAAAAAATATTCATTTGATAATCTTTTAACGCAGGCAAAAGCAAAATTTGATTGGCATATTGATCCTTTGCAATTAGGTTCTCGTTTGTTTTTAGCCGGCAAAGTTAAGGACTATCCGCGAATGATTAAAAACATCAATCATCAGGAATGGCGCGATTTTTTCATTAACGAGGCCAAAAAATTAAAGGATCAGATATTAAAATAAATAATTTTAAAAATTTTAAATAATCCTAATTTAGCCAAAGAAATGGGCGAGAAAGGCAGAAAATTGATTGAAGCAGAATTTTCCAGTGAAAAAGTAGCAGAGAGATGGATTGAGGAGTATAGTAAATTAAGAATTTGACAGATGGATTTGGATAAAATATTATTGTAATATAAATTATTACAGTCGGCGATTTTAATTAATAAAAAATTATGCGCAACATAATTAATATTTCTTTACCAAAAGAATTAAGTAGAGAAGTAGAAAAAGCAATGAAAAGTGGGCGTTACGCCTCTAAAAGCGAATTTTTCCGCGATTTGATTCGCCTTTGGCAGGAAGATCAGTTGCTTCAGGAATTAAGAAAAAGCCAAAAAGAAATTGCCGCTGGCAAAGGCAAGGTTTTGCGCTCCTTAAAAGATTTGCGCTAATATGAAAATTATTTATACTTCTAAGTTTGCCAGAGAATATAAGAAACTGCCCAAAGAAATTAAATTATTAGCTGAAGAAAAAGAAAAAATTTTTAGAAAAAATCCCTTTGCTCCTATTTTAGATACCCATAAACTCCACGGCCGTTTTAGAGATTTTTGGTCTTTTTCTATTGATTTTAAATATCGGATTGTTTTTGAGTTTGGAGAAAACGGAATAGTTTATTTTCATTCAGTTGGTGATCACGCGATTTATAAATAATTATTAAAGCCGCATTTTTCCAACGCAAAAGCAGCGGAGAGATAAATTGAAGAATATTATAAGGCAGTGAAAAATTTTAAAAATTATGAGTAAATTTTATGAAAATTACTGGGGAGGCAATGTTGGCTATTTGGGTGATTTCAATTTAAAGTGGCCCAAACTTAAAAAACTTATTCCTTTAGAAGATAATATAACTATTATTGATTTTGGTTGCGGGAACGGAAAAATCTTAGAAGAGATTAAAAAAATAAATTTCAAAGCGAGGTTAATAGGACTTGATGTTTCTGAAACAGCTTTAGAGCAAGCGAGAAGAAATTTGCCGGAGGTTGAATTTTATAAAATTAATGATGGAGAAAAAATTCCTCTTAAGAGCGAGATCGCGGATTTTATTTTTTCCTCTGAAGTAATTGAACATATTTATGATATAGAAAACGCTTTTAGTGAGATGGCGCGTATTTTACGCCCAGGTGGTAAAATATTGCTCACCACCCCTTATCACGGTTTGATTAAAAATTTATTGATTACCATTTTTGCTTTTAATAAACATTTTAATCCAACAGGTCTTCATGTTAGATTTTTTACCAAAAAAACACTCCTCAATTTATTAATTAAAAATAATTTGAAGCCCATTAAAATTGGTTATTATGGCAGGTTTTGGCCAATTTCCCATTCAATTTATGTTTTAGCGCAGAAATAAAATGACAAAATCTTTTTAGGGCTATAATTTTAACGCGTTTTCAAAATAAAAATTTTTTACTAAAGTTAATTGACGGCCGTCAGGTAACTTTAGTAAGGTTATTTTTTTGCTTATTTTTTAAACGATAAGTTAAGCATGTAAGATTGCTTCGCCGGCTAACACCGGCTCGCAATGACAAAAAGAAGCGCCAGCTTGCAATGATAAAGAGGAAGAGCTCACAATGACTTATGTATTTGTCATTGCGAGGGGACGAAGTCCCCGCGGCAATCTCATTTACACTAATGTAAGATTGCTTCGGCTGCTGGCGCAGCCTCGCAATGACAGTTATTGTCGATGATCATCGTCATTGTCAATAGTCACTGTTATTTGTCATCGCGAGGCCGTAGGCCGTGGTAATCCCTTTTTGTGTCATTGCGAGCGACCGCAGGGAGCGCGGCAATCATGTTATTGCGAGGAGGGCGTAAGCCCGACGTGGCAATCTCATTTACATCAAGGTAAGATTGCTTCGGGCTAAAGCCCTCGCAATGACAACATTGCATTACACTAATGTAAGATTGCTTCCCGCCATGGACTTCGTCCTCGCGGCTAAAGGCTAACGCTCGCAATGACGTTCCTATGGATTGCTTCGCTTCGTCGCAATGACGGCTCTTTTTGTTTTTATTTAATATTAACTTTTCCAAATGTTAGTATCTTATGCATCAATTTGACTTCAGATTGTCATTAAAGTATAATTCTAAAAAGTTAACAAAATTGTTAACTTTATAGAATTATGGAAAATCAGTTAGCCGAGAAATTGGCTCAAAATTTGAAAATTAGCATTGATCAAGTTGTGCGAGAATACTGGGAAATGATGATTTTAAGAGAAATCTCCCAAAGTCAATTAGCGGATTTTTTGATTTTTGGCGGTGGAACGGCTTTAAGATTGGCTTATAATTCGCCGCGCTTTTCCGATGATTTAGATTTTTATTTAAAAAAGCGTTTGCCTTTTTCGGTTTTTCAATCCACGATTACCACTATCGCTAAAAAGTATAATTTAAAAATTACCGATCTTTATTCTAAATATTTTACTTTTTTGGCTGAATTTAAAATTAAAGAAGATTATTTAGTTCGGAGTTTTCGGATTAAAATAGAAGTTCGAAAAAAAATATTTAAGAAAAACATCGAATGGCGACTTTTAACTTCGCCGACAGTTAATTTTCAAGTTTTGATTTCGGTTCTTAATCTTTCTAAAATTCAAGAATTAAAAATAAATGCTTTCAAACAAAGAAAAGAACCCCGCGATTTATTTGATTTATGGTTTATCGCTCAGCAATTAAAAATTCCTTTTAAAAAGCCGGCTGTTAAAATAGATAAAAAAATATTAAAGCAAAATCTTTCAAAGTATTTGCCCTACGATTTTAAAAAGGTGATTGATAATTTAGTAAAATGACTAAAGAATTTTTGAATAAATTAAAAAAAATAAATAAAGATTATTACACCCTAAACGATCTTGCTAAAATTAGTAAACAGCGACGAGAAGTTTTGAAAGTGATTCTTTATCGGCTGGTAAAATCCGGCAAATTAATGAGGGTTCAAAGAAATTTTTATATTTTACCAGAAAAAGTTTCTGAAATTAAAAAAATTGCCAATCAGATTTATTATCCTTCTTATCTGTCTTTTGAATCAGCGCTAGCCCTATGGGGAATTTTAAGTCAGATTCCTTATAATTTAACTTTCGCGACTATTTTAAAGCCAAAAAGTTTAATTTTCGAAAATCGGAAAATTGAATACCGAAAACTCAAAAAAGAATTGTTTTTTGGTTATAATTTTAAAAACGGTCTTTATTTAGCCGAACCAGAGAAAGCTCTATTAGACACCTTTTATTTGGCTTCATTGGGAAAATTAAAAATTAATTTTTCTCAATTAGATTATTTGAAAATTGATAAGAAAAAATTTTTAAATTGGCTTAAAAAATATCCCCTAAAAACTAAAAATTTAATAGAAAAATATTTAAAGATATGAAACTACCAATCAGCGTAATTATTCTTACTTATAACGAAGAAATTCATCTTGAAAGGGTGTTAAAAAACATCGCTGATTGGGCGGATGAGATTTTTGTTGTGGATTCGTATAGTACTGATAATACTGTGCAAATTGCCAAGCGCTACGGTTGTAAAATTGTTCAGCATCCTTTTGAAAATCAAGCCCAGCAGTTTAATTGGGCGCTGGATAATCTTGATATTAAAAATGATTGGATTTTAAGATTGGATGCGGATGAGTATTTAACCGAAGAGCTGAAAGAAGAAATTGGCGAAATACTGTTCAATATGGGGACATCAGATGTCCCAAATATTGATATTAATACTAGGACATCGGATGTCCAAAAATTAGAAATTAACGGTTTTTATATCAAGCGCCGGGTTTATTTTATGGGTAGATGGATTAAGCACGGCGGTTATTATCCAATTTGGTTTTTAAGGTTATTTAAAAAAGGTAAGGCGAAATCAGAACAAAGAGCCATGGACGAGCACATTGTTTTATTAGAAGGCAGGGCGGAGAGATTAAAAAATGATTTTATTGATGATAATAAAAAAGGTTTAAGCGATTGGATTAGTAAACACAATAATTACGCTTCAAGAGAAGCGGCAGATGTTTTAAGAGGCGATTACGGCACCAAAAAGAAAAAAATTTACTATCGCTTGCCGCTTTTCTGCCGGGCGTTTCTTTACTTTTTTTACCGCTATTTTATCCGCTTGGGTTTTTTAGACGGCAAAGAAGGTTTGATCTTTCATTTTTTGCAGGGATGCTGGTATAGGTTTTTAATAGATGCTAAAATATACGAAGCAAGAAAACAAAGATTGGAAGTTAAATTATAATTGAGCTCTAAGTAAGAAATACAACTTTATGAAAATACTAACAGGGAAAAAATGGCAAAATGGTTTTTTAGATTATTATCGTTTTCCGAAAGAATATCGGATTCAGGTTTTGGCCTGGAAGAATTTAGAGAAAATAGGAGATGCTTATTATATAAGGCCAAAAAGTTTTAAAATGCTTTTAAGGTATTTACCAGTTGTTGGTTTTTATGGTTTATATACCAAAGTTTGGTCTCGTTTACGAGAAGAGAGACGTAATGATAAATACGTTTCTTGCGGCATTGGTAAAATTATTGAAGTTGCTGATGACAAAGAATTTAAGCTTAATGATATTGTCGCTTTTGTGGCGCCTTTTCATCCTCGTTTAGTAGAACGTTTAACTTTACCTAAAGAGCTTATTTTTAATCTTGATAAAGATTTTATTGCTCAGTTTTTGTCTAAAGAAGTTAAAGAAATTTTATTTTATCCTTTAGAAAAAAAGGAAAATTTAAATAATAAGCGGTGGGAAGAGATTACTGCCTGGAGCATTTATTCAGGAAAAGAAATTTCAAATCAATTAAGAGAAAAAATAGAAAAAGAGTTAGTAAAAGAAATTAAAAATACTGATTGGAGCAAAGCTCAAAAATTTGATATCTCTATTTCTACTCCCGTAAAAGAAGTAGAGGGAGAGGCAAAGAAAATAAACCCCAAGAAAAAAAGAGGTGTGCTTTTTGGTTTTGGCAATTATGCCAAGACAAATATTTTGGCTTTTTCAAAGCCTTTTATTGATATTACGACTATTCATGAAATTGATCCGACGCAGATTTGGCGACCTGATG
>Ga0272448_1003680_pt1 | contig 18077 bp, 14 predicted proteins | sample YNPCB0191_FD_202220 | JGI IMG/M metagenome (GOLD analysis project Ga0272448, IMG submission 202220) | Hot spring sediment microbial communities from Yellowstone National Park, WY, United States - YNP-CB-019-1 | ecosystem: Environmental > Aquatic > Thermal springs > Hot (42-90C) > Sediment... | reverse complement strand
GCACTCGTCGATGTGAATGGGGATCGATACCTAGTCGCTGCAGAGCTCGTCGGCAGGACAATGGCTGCAATCGGCAAGGAAAGCTACTGCGTTGCCAAGACGGTGAAAGGCAGCGACCTCGAGGGCATGGTCTTCAAACACCCCATATATGACAGGGATTCAATACTGGTTCATGCCAACTATGTCACGCTTGACGAGGGGACGGGCGTCGTTCACACCGCGCCTGGTCACGGCCGTGAGGACTTTGAAACCGGCCAGCAATACGGTCTCGAAGCGCTCAATCCCGTCGATGAACGCGGCGTGTTCACGCACCTTGCCGGGCAGTTCGAGGGCTTGCACATAACCAAGCAAGGCAACGCCGCCGTGTTGCAAGCCCTTCGCGACGCCGGCCATTTGCTGGCAAGCGGCGAGGTAACGCACAGCTATCCGCACTGCTGGCGCTGCCACAAGCCTGTCGTGTTCAGGACGACCGTGCAGTGGTTCATGAGCATTGATCATAACGGCCTGCGCGAGCGACTGCTCGAGTCGCTTCGGAACGTGGATTTCTACCCGGCGGTTGAGGCGCGCAACCGGCTGTCCGCCATGATCGAAAACTCCCCCGACTGGTGTCTTTCCAGACAGCGGTCATGGGGCGTCGGAATCCCCGTATTCTACTGCAAGAACTGTGAAGAAGCCATAATGACCAAGCAGACCATCGAGGCTGTTTACGCGGACGCGCTCGAAAACGGCTCCGACTCATGGTTTGCCAAAGAGGCCTCCGAGCTTCTGCCGAGGGAGTTCGCGTGCCCAAAATGCGGCGGCAAGGAGTTCGCGAAGGAAACCGACGTTCTGGATGTGTGGTTCGATTCCGGCTCAAGCTCGCGAGCGGTTGTCGAAGCCCAACTCCACACGTATCCGGCCGATATGTATCTGGAGGGGTCGGATCAGCACCGAGGCTGGTTCAATAAATCGCTGCTGATAGGCGTGGCAACCAAGGGTGCATCGCCGTTCCGGCAGCTCGTGAGCCACGGGTTCATGCTCGACAGCGAGGGCCGCGCGATGAGCAAGTCGATCGGCAATGTCGTGGCTCCGCAGGCGATCATAAAGCACGTCGGCGCGGACGTGCTGAGGCTGTTTATGTCGAGCGCGGATTATTTCGAGGACGTTCGCATCGGCGATGAGATGCTAACGCGCGTGACGGAAGCGTATCGCCGCATCCGCAACACGTTTCGTTTCATTCTCGGCAACATTTCCGATTTCGATCCGGATGCCGACGCCGTACCCTACGCCGAAATGGACGAGCTCGACCGCTTCGCGCTGCATCGGCTGCAGGAAGTGCTGGCCGATGTGACCGCCGCGTACGAGAGCTACGAATTCCACAAGGTATACTATGGCGTCCATTACTACTGCTCGGTGGATTTAAGCAGCTTCTATCTGGATATTCTGAAGGACAGGCTGTATGCCTCGGGCAGGCACTCGAGGGAGCGGCGGTCGGCGCAGACCGCGCTCTATGAAATACTCTCGGCACTCATTCGCATGATGGCGCCGATTCTCGTCCATACGGCGGAGGAGGCCTGGCAGGCTATGCCGCGGTGGGGCCTAGAGCCGGGCATCCACAAAGAAGAATCGGTCCATCTTGCGCATTTTCCGACGGTGCGACAGGATTGGATGGATGCCGGCCTTGCGCAGCGATGGGCGCGAATACTCGAAGTCAGAGATCGCGTTCTCGCCGCGCTCGAAGAGGCGCGTCAGAGCGGCAAGATCGGAAAGCCGTTGGAGTCAAAGGTCACGATTGCCGCGCCCGATGAGCTCTATGCTCTGCTTGAGCCTTACGCCGGAACGCTTCCGGCGGTGATGATAGTGTCGCAGGTCGCGCTGGAGAGGTCGCAGAGCGGAGACATCGAGGTCAGAGTCGACGCCCCGGAGGGCGAAAAGTGCGCGCGATGCTGGCTTGTGTTACAATCTGTTGGTAGCAACGCCGATCACCCGCAGTTGTGCAACCGATGCGCGGCAGCCATAGGAGATCAAACGTGAGCAAGAGCTTGGATCTGCAGAAATACCGCAAACTGCTCCTTGCCGAGAAACAGCGGCTGGAGGAGGAGCACCATGCGGCTACCCGCGATATTGCCGAGCGCGGCGGTGACTTATCCGACTATGACGATCACCATCCCGCCGACGCCGCAAGCGAGACTTTCGAGCGAACCAAGGACTACGCGCTCGACGAGAACTACCGCGACATGCTCGAGCGCATCGCCGAGGCTCTCCGCAAGATCGACGACGGAACCTACGGCATCTGCGACCGCTGTGGCGCCCCGATCAGTCCCGAGCGGCTGAAGGCAATACCTTACGCCACACTATGCATCGAATGCCAGGAGATAATGGAGCGACGCTGACTTGGACGTCCGCAACAGCATCTGGTTCTACTCCACTGCGCTTGACGTCATCCTCGTTGATCAGCTCACCAAAGCTTTAGCCCGATCCTACCTGATCCCGGGGAAGCCGATTCCTGTCATACCCGGGTTTTTCGATCTCAAGCTTGAGTTCAATAAGGGCGCGGCGTTCGGCATGTTTCCCAACTGGGCACCGTTGTTCATTCTTGTGGGGCTTGTCGCGATATACGCGATCGTGCGGCTGAGGCGGAGCGGAACCGGCTCGCATTGCCTCTCAATCGGCCTCGGAATGCTGCTCGGCGGCGCGATCGGCAACCTCGTTGACCGCGTGGTGTTCTCCGCCAGGGGCGTCACGGACTTCCTCGATTTCCACGTTAGGGGATTGCCCCCCTGGCCGACTTTCAACATCGCGGACGCGGCGATAGTGGTCGGCGCAATACTGGTGGTGGTTCACGTATACGTAATCGAGAAGAGACGGTCCGAAACCGAGGTCGAATCGTAAGCAACGAGCAATGCGAAGCACGCTGTTCACAATATTCGGTCTGCAGATACGTTCCTACGGGCTGATGATGGCTGTGGGCTTCGCGCTCGGCATCTGGCGGGCGGTCCGTGTGTCGCGAAAGCGCTACGGCATCGAAGCGGAACGCGTATACGATCTCGCCCTGGTGCTCCTGATAAGCGGAGTGGTGGGCGCGAGGGCGCTGTATATCCTGCTGAATCCTGGATCGGAGAGCTGGAAGGATTTCCCTGCCGTTTGGCAAGGAGGACTGAGCTTCCACGGTGGGCTGGCCCTCGCGATGATTGCGGGCTACGTTTACACCAGAGCCGCCGGGCTTTCATACTGGAAATGCGCCGATCTGGTCGCACCGTCGGCCGCGATCGGCTACGCGCTGACGCGCATCGGATGTTTTCTCAACGGCTGCTGCTACGGCCAGCCGACCGACCTGCCATGGGCAGTAAGGTTCATCGACGCAAACACGGGGCTTCCAACCCCTCCTTCCCATCCTACTCAGCTTTATGCCTCCCTCGCCAATGTTCTTATCTTCTGGCTCCTTGTCAAGCTCGAGCGCTTGAACCGCAAGCCGGGGTTTGTATTCGTGAGCTACCTGGGCTTGTATTCGATCTACCGGTTTCTGGTGGAGTTTCTGCGCAGCGGAGTCTCGGCAGCGCCGTGGGCCCTCGGCCTGACTCAGGCCCAAGCGATCAGCCTCGCGGTCTGTGCGGTTGCGGCCATGCTGCTCGCCACCGTCTACCGCCGGCCGGCAGGGTGCTGAGAGCTCTCCGGCTGTCACGCCTGCAATTGTGTCGCCGGCCTTGCTGAGTGGTTCGCGTTCTAGAGCCCGCGCAACACGCGTAACTTCGAGCAAAGCGAGAAATCTGCTTTCCAAAGCGGACGAAAAGCAGACTCCTCACTGCGCGCGGAGTGACGGGATACTGCGTTCCCAATGAGCTGCTGGCCCGGAATCATCGCCCCGTCCCTGGGGTCGGCAGGAACGCAAGCCCGCAAATCGCGATTCACCCGGCAAGCATTTCCTTGCCCAGCTTGAGCATTAATGCGCGTTCGGTCGCACGTCTGCCGATGAACCGCGCAACGGCCACGTCATTCTCTGTGGGAGGCTCGTCCGCGTTCGCGCCGCTCACCGAGCTTGCCCCATATGGAGTACCGGCTGCGAACATGGCGCGGTCGGCATAGCCCGGCGTCACAATGATCCCGCCCCAGTGCATAATAGGATTGAGCATCGCCAGTATTGTCGATTCGTTGCCGCCGTGAGGTGTGCTCGTGCTGACGAACACGGAAAACACCTTGTCCACCAGCTTGCCTGCAAGCCACAGCGGGCCCGTCTTGTCGATGACGAGCTTGATCTCGGCCGACGGGTTGCCGTAGCGCGTAGGCGTGCCCAAAAAGATCACGTCCGCCCATTCGAGGTCGTCGTTTGTTGGCTCGGGGTAGAGCCTCGTCATCTCCTCACGAGCTGCAGCCCAGCGAGCGTCTGCTGCGATGACGTCCGGGGGCGCGAGGTCAGCGGCCCTGCGCAGCCTCACTTCGGAATTCGGGATTTCGGCTGCGCCTGCCGCTATGGCTTCGGCCAGCGCACGGGTATTCCCGTATCTGCTGTAGAATGCAACGAGCACGTTCATGGCGGTCGTTCCTTTCGCCGGATATTAATAAGCTCTGCTTTTATGCCCGGATCAACGGGTCGTCTAAACATTATGGCGTCTGTTCAGTTTTGCGGGACAGAACTCCGCTAGCGCTGAGTAGACCGCCAACGAAGGTCGTATTGAAGCACGGTGGAGCCTTGACCGCCCTTCGATACGCTTTGCACTCAGGGCTAGCGGGGTGGACATTCCCAGAAGACTGAACAGACGCCATCAACCATATACTGTTGCCAAGCGCGGCCTATGATAGTATAATGGCCCAGGCTGAGAATGTTGGGCGGGGGCTCGATGCTCCCGCCCAACATCCGTATCCTGCCGTATATGGAGGGGCGCAATGGCGATACTTGTCACGGGCGGACTGGGATATGTCGGCAGTCACGCAGTGAAGCAGTTGGTCGATCGAGGCGAACAGGTAATCTGCCTCGACAGTCTGGTTTTTGGCCACAAGGAGGCAGCATGCGGCAGCGAGGTGGTCATAGGAGACATCGGCGACCAGGCGGCGCTGCGCGACATTTTCTCCACCCACCAGATCGATTCAGTCATGCATTTCGCGGCCTTTGCCTCAGTGCCCGAATCCGTCGCCGATCCCCAGAAGTACTACGTCAACAACATCTCGAAGAGCATCGCGATGCTGCAGGTAATGCTGGAGTTCGATATCAAGCTGATGGTGTTCTCATCGAGCGCAGCCACGTTCGGCGAGCCGGAAACCGTGCCGATCTGTGAAGATCATCCAAAGAATCCGACCAACCCGTACGGCCGCTCCAAGCTGATGCTTGAGCAGATCCTACGCGAATACGAGCATGCCTACGGCCTGCGCTCGATCTCGCTGAGATACTTCAATGCCTCCGGAGCTGATCCTTCGGGGCTGATCGGTGAGGATCACGTACCGGAGCACCACCTCATCCCACTCGTGCTGCAGGTTCCGCTTGGTCGGCGCGACCACGTCAAGGTGTTCGGCACCGATTGGCCGACGCCGGACGGCACCTGCGTGCGTGACTACGTCCACGTCAGCGACCTCGCACAGGCCCACCTGCTGTCTCTGGACGCGCTCCGCGCAGGCAAACAAACCACGGAATACAACCTCGGCAATGGCAACGGATACTCCGTTATGGACGTGATCAGGGTTGCGGAAAAAGTGACCGGCAAGCAAATAAAAGCGGTGCCCGCCGAGCGGCGGCCCGGCGATCCTGCGGTGTTAGTTGCAAGCTCGGCCAAGATCAGCGCCGAGCTCGGCTGGAAGCCGAACTACCCCGACCTCGAAACGATAGTAAGGCATGCGTGGAACTGGCACAGCGCACACCCGAACGGATACGGAAAATAGAGCCATCAGCCATCGCCAATCAGCTTTCACCACCACGTCCGGCGGGCGCTGCTGATTGCTAAGGGCTGACGGCTTAGGAGCTAACGTTATGGCAGACTATGACCTCGAAACACTACGTCACAGCACGGCGCACGTGATGGCGCACGCAGTGCGAAACCTTTATCCATGCGCAAAGATCGCAATCGGCCCCCCCATAGAGGACGGCTTCTACTATGATTTCGACGTGCCGGAGCCGTTTACGCCCGAAGACCTCGAGAAGATAACTGCCGAGATGAATAACATTATCAAAGCTGGGCGCGAATTCTTACGCAAGGAAATCTCCCGCGAGGAGGCACTGAAGCTCTTTGCCGACGAGCCTTACAAGGCCGAGCTGATTCAAGAATTGCCCGAGGGCGAAGTCATCAGCGTCTATGAAGAGGGTGATTTCGTCGATCTGTGCCGGGGACCGCACATCGCCAACACCGGCGAGATCAAGGCGTTCAAGCTGCTCAAGTCGTCTGGGGCATATTGGCGCGGTGATGAGCGAAACGCGATGCTGCAGCGCATCTATGGCACGGCCTTTCACTCTCAGCAGGAGCTGGAGGACTACCTCAAGCTGCTCGAAGAGGCCGAAAAGCGCGACCATCGCAAGCTGGGCAAGGAACTGGACCTCTTTTCGATTCATGATGAGGTAGGGGCCGGTCTGGTGCTGTGGCATCCGAGGGGCGCGCTGGTTCGCACGATCATCGAGGATTATTGGCGGGCTGAGCATCTTGCAAATGGTTACCAACTTGTAGTCACCCCCCACATCGCGCGGCAGGATCTGTGGCGCACCAGCGGACATCTCGACTTCTTCACGGAGAACATGTATCAGCCGATGGAGGTAGATGATGTTCCGTATCTAATCAAGCCGATGAACTGTCCGTTCCATATGCTGATCTACAAGAGCCGCGTTCGAAGCTATCGAGAGCTGCCGATCCGATGGGCGGAGCTGGGAACCGTCTATCGCTATGAGCGCTCCGGCGTATTGCACGGCTTGATGCGCGTGCGAGGCTTTACGCAGGACGACGCCCACATCATCTGCACTCGTGAACAGCTCGACGGCGAGACCAAGCGCGTAATCGAGTTCGTCCTCAAGATTCTGCGAAGGTTCGGCTTCGAGGACTATGAAATCTATCTGTCCACGAAGCCGGAGAAGTACGTCGGCGAGGACGATGTCTGGGAGCAGGCGACGGAGGCGCTGCGTGCGTCGCTCGAGGCCGAGGGGCTTTGCTATAAGATTGACGAAGGCGGCGGGGCGTTCTACGGCCCAAAGATCGACGTCAAGATAAAGGACGCCATTGGCCGCGTGTGGCAGTGCAGCACCATCCAAGTCGATTTCAACGAGCCGGAGCGCTTCGACATCACGTATGTCGGCCAGGACAATGCCCACCACAGACCAATAATGATACACCGTGCGCTGCTGGGATCGCTCGAACGCTTTATGGGCGTGTTGATCGAGCACTACGCCGGCGCGTTCCCGTTGTGGCTTGCGCCGGTTCAGGCTGTGGTGATCCCGATCGCCGACAGGCACATCGGCTACGCCGACAAGGTCGCGGCTGACCTGCGGGCTGAGGGATTTAGGGTGGAGGTAGACGACCGCAACGAAAAGACCGGCTTCAAGATTCGTGAAGCCCAGATGCAGAAAATCCCGTACATGCTCGTCGTGGGCGACCGCGAACAGGAAAGTGGACAGGTCTCCGTTCGTTCTCGAGCGGAAGGCGACAAGGGGGTGATGGCCGTTGCCGATCTTGTCAAACAACTTCGAGCCGAGCTATAATATGGAGGGGGTTCAGAGTCCAGGGCTTAGGGCTTGGACAGGCCCAGCGGTCCGCTGAAACGCCTGATCCCTTCCCTCAACCCTGAACCCTCGACCCCCAACTAACGAGAGTGAGGTGGCACAGTGCCGACTTACGTATACGAGTGCAAGAGCTGCCGGCACCAATTCGAGGCAGTACACAAGATCAACGAAGAACCTGTAAAGGAATGCCCCGAATGCAAGGGCGAAGTTATGCGCTTACTCTTCCCGCCCGCGATCGTCTTCAAGGGATCCGGTTTCCACGTCAACGACTACCCCAGCTCGGGCTACCAGTCGCCGTCAGGCAATGGGAAAAAGACCGAGAGTGCAACTGAGTCCAAGACCGAGACAAAAACTGAGACTGCCGACTCCAAAGTGTAGATCCCGTAGTCAAGAGTCAAAAGCTGAAACAGCCGGGCGATCTGCCCGGCTGTTTTCCATTGGAGCCCCTCGAAACCGTTTACGCAATAGGCGCCTCAGTGCACTTCCGCCTTGCCGACCGTGCGCAGGCTGTCGAGAAGGGCAAGAGCTTGCGTGAAAGTGTCCGCCTCGAAGATAGTGCGGCCATTGGCCAGGTAGGGAGCCGTTCTCATCTGCAAGTCGTGACCGTTGACCCTGGCAATTTTGCTGCCGATTCTCAGTTCCAACACCATGTCGTTTATGCACACCGTAACAATGTGGGTCGCGGGATCCCAGAACAGCACCCCGCCCATATTCTCGAAAAACGTCCTTGCTTTGACCTTGCCGGATGCCGGACATGCGAACTTCTTCTCGAGCTTGGCCTCTGCATTCTTCGGTACGGCCGGCGGGCGGCCGATTGCGGGACTCGTCGCGGTTCGGCTGATCGCGCTGCGTACGTCCGGGGCCATGGCGACCTGAACGCGCTTAAGATCCGACTTCGAAAGGGCCGGCGCGGCAATGGTCGCAGGCGCGGCCGAAACCGCACTGCTGATCTTGCCGAAAGCAAGCTCCGTGGTCTTGACTGTCGCTGCCTGCCGATGGACAGCCACGTTTCTCACTCCGGAGCCTACCGGCATGTTTACGGCGGCCGGAGCTGTGGAAGCAGCTTCATGCGCAGCGGGTTTGTGGTCGGTGGCGCGCGCCGAAAGCGACTGCGGCGCTATCGCAACCGTCACAGGTTCGTTGGGCCTGGGCGCGCCGGCCGGCTTTGGTGCAGCAAGGACCGGCTCGGGCTCCGACACACGCGGCGCAGCGGATGTTGCAGCATGCACGGACTCCGGGATCACCTTCGCCTGCTTGATCGCGGGCAGGTGAGAAGCGCTAGTAGAGCGGATCCCGCTGAGTTGGACGCCCTGGTCGGCTGCAGGCTTCGTGGCAACCAGTCCGGCACTAATGGCCGGAGACGCGTTCGTTTTTCGGACGTTCGGGCTGGTCGCGGGCGAGGGCGCACGGGCAGGTTTCACGCTTAATGCGGGAGCGACCGGTTTCTGGGCGGTCGCGGCGGTTTTCACAACGGGCAAGGCCGCTGCCATCCGAGCATCGGGCTTAGGCGACGGATGCGACGCTCTCAGTTCGCCGCTTGCGGCGATCAATGCCGGCTTGAGCTTGGATTCGAGCTTCGGCGCCGGCAGTGCGGGCTTCGGCGCTATTTCGGTCCTGGGCATCGCCGCAACGGTCTTCGGCTTCGGCTCGACCTTGGCCGCAGCAACGGCCGGCGCGATCGAGCGCGACGGTTCAATGCTCGGCGCGGTGCGGCCGCTCTCTTTGATGGACGACTGTGCGCTCACGCCAATCGACGGCGGGACCGCGGATACGCTCGCTGATGAGACGTCCGGCGCGACCTCCGCGTTGATGTTCATCGTGGTAACGATCGGCTTGTCGCTGCCGTTTCTGAACGAGACCTTGACGACTGCTGGATCGCTGCGGTTGCCGGCGGCATCGTACGCGTAGGTCTTGAGCGAGTGGTCGCCGTCGGGGTAGGTGGTCGTATCCAAATCGTATTGATACGGCGGCGTGTTGCGAAGCAGCTTGAGAACGTCATCTACGAGCAGGCTCACCATCGGCGACTGGCCGCTGTCGTCCGCTGCGTTCATCTTGATCGTCTTTGTGCCTTTGAGGACGTCGCCGGACTTGATATTTGCGAAAGTGACGATCGGAGGTTTCACGTCGATGAGGCCGCTCTTGCCGCGAGCGGGGCCAACCGTGGCCGTGCCGTAGACCTTGGAGATCATCTGGTCGCCTGCGAACACCTTGACGACGATGTTATGCGTACCCTGTTCGACACGGGTCGTGTCCCAATAGAACGAGCAAACGCCTCTCGACTGGGGGGTGACAAGTACCTTTCGGACGACAAACTTGCCGTCCGCATAAAGCTCCAGCGAGCTGACCCTTATGTTGGACTGAGTGTTGTAGCCGATTGCGATTTCCACCCGTCCGCCCGACACGATCTCTCCCGGTTGGGGTGAAAGCCAGGTCGCCATCGCGCCTTCTGCGGCCGAGACTGCCGCCGGCGCGAACATCGCCGCAGCTACCATCAAAGCTAACCAACGTCTTCTCATCGAGCACCCCCACATCACGCTCGTGCACTACGCAAACTCTACCATATGCACGGGCAAAAGTCAATGTTGAGCCGCTGCGCAAGACTGTTCAGTCATGCGAGATCGGGATCGCCGGAAGCGCCGAGTAGGCGGATACTGAGCATATTGAGGTTGCCGAAGGATTCGGGGGATGCGCCGTTTCGCGGTTCAAAGTTTGGCACGAGCCGGCGGCTCCGCTCCAGCCGAAGCCTGAAGGCAGCGCTCAGACAACAAGGGCGCTGACGCAAAGACGCAGCCAAGACCACGGTTTGCACGCGCGACCCCGTGCCGCACTGACGGGAATCTGCCGACAATGGCCGGTCTATCCGGAAGCTGCTAGCCGTTATCCCAAGGATACGCTATGCGCACCACCGACCCGCCCATCTGAGCAGATTTGAGCGCATACAGGCCCGGCAGGGTCATCCGGAGCGCCTCTCGCATGCCAACGGCCGGAGCTTTGATCCCTGCAATGGCGTCGGTGAAGTCCTTGAGCATTGCATAGTCTGCCCCGCCGTGCTCTCCGACTCCCGGCACGTCGGAAAGTTCCGGCCGGCTCTCGGTCACCGGAAGCCTGGTAAGCCCGTCCATCCCGTATATCTCTTTGGTGGAAAACAACACCTGGGTTTCGCCGCCGGCCAAGGAGTGCGTCTTTTCGAAGTAACCTTTAGTTCCGTGGCAGACATAGCGATGAAACGGGGCGGGATGGCTGTTGCAAAACGAGATGAGCAGCTTCACGACGACTCGTGACTGGGTGCGATAGATTGCCACCATAGCGTCGTGGTCATCGGGATCACCGTGGACGTGGCTGCCGGTATCGAAGCAGGAAACCTCGCGCAGATCCTCATCCACCCATTTCAAAATCGGGCCGAGTGAATGAGTGCAGTAGCGGATCGGCTCATAGTGCTTTCGCCAGGGCGTGACTGTGGGCAGATCGCCGAGGTCGGCGACGTACTCCGCCTCGCAGTAGAACGGCTTGCCCAGCAGGCCCTTGTCTTTCAAGGCGACGCAGGTGTCGACATAGCCCCAAAAGTTGGTCGTCGCCCCAAAGCTGTAGATAGCCTTGGATCTGGTCCCGGCATCCCAGAGGCGCTGCGCCTCGTCTATTTCGTGCACGGCCGGCACGTCGCAGAGCACGTGAACACCCCGACTGAGCGCCTCGATAGCGCATTCCGCGTGCGTGTTCGGGGGGGATTCGATTAGCACGGCATCCACCCCACCCGAGTCCAGCATCTGCCGAAAGTCCTCGAAGAGCGCGGCTCCGGGGTGGTCCCGTGCGGCCTTGTCTCGCGCTTTCGCACTGGGATCCGCGACCGCCGCCAGAGCTATCTGTTCAAAGGCTCCGAACGCGCCGATCAGCACATTGCTGCGAATTCCGTATCCGATTACGCCAATCCTGATCTCTTTCAATCCACGACCTCCGTTTAGGCAAGCCCGAGTATCCGCTTGGCCGTGCCGCATTTCACAGCATGCCTGACTTCCGGGGCCATCTCGACAGCCCTGACTGATGCCCACCGAAACCACAGCACGGCTTCATTGTAGTCCGACGTGAAGATATCCGATCCCACACATATCTGCCCCGGCGGCACCGATTCGATCATTTCGGCGATTCCAAGCTCGCGCGGGCCGCACAGGCATAGGATGAAGTTCGAATAGCGCCGCGCCGCCAGGATTGCTTCGCGCCCAAGGTCACCCAGCCCGGCATGGCCGGCGATGACCGTAAGGCCGGGGAAGTCGCGGCACAGCCTGGCCATCTGTAGCGGATGGCTGTAGACCGGCGTGCCGTCGTGGAACAGGATCGCTATGCCCAGCTCCTCGCAGACCTCCGCGACTCGGTCCATCTCGGGCGACGAGATGGAAAAGCCCTGCAGCCAAGGGTGAAGCTTGACTACGCGCGAGCCATACTCGCCCTTGCAGCGCCTGATCTCATCGATTGCCGACTGCCCGAACAGCGGGTTGACCGCGAACGACGCAAAGAGCCTGCCGGGCGCGTGACTGCAATACTCCGCAATCTCATCATTTTCAGGCCGCGGATCGGTGCAGTGTGAAAAAACGCCCATCAAAGGCGCAATCAGCGCACCGTCCACGCCTTGCCCGCCCAGAAACGCCAGCAGCCTCTCAGGAGTATCTTCCGGGGGGCGCGGTCGGCCCCATGCGCCGTAGTGGGTGTGAAAGTCGATTACCATCTCAGCACCCTTTCCCTATGAGCCTGCGGATGTTGCCCGCGAAAATGGCCTCCCTGTCGGCATCCGGCTCGATATACCGCAAGATCTTGTCGATCTCCACGCGCATCGACGTCTTCGGCGCGTCAGACCCGTAAATGATCTTGTCCGAGCCGAGTTCGTCTTTCAGGGACTTGATAAACGACGCCAGATGAAGCGATGTCTCAACGCTGATGTTGCCGACAGCACTGACTGCGGCGCTCACGTCGTTCCAATAGTCGGCATAGGCCGCATGACCCATGATGAAATGACCCTCTGGATACGTCATCGCAAGCTCCACAAGTTGGAACGGCGTGCAGTGAACGGGCGTGCCGGTGTGGAAGTAGATCGGCTTCGCCCGATTTACGGCCTCCTCGACCAGTGGGTAGCACACCTCGTCGATGATCGAGAATCCCTGCAGAACCGGATGGAGTTTGAGACCTGCAGCGCCCGCGTCGAAACACCGCCTTATCTCATCCACAGCACGGCCGCCGTACCACGGGTTGGCGGTGGCAAACGGGATAATCCTGTCGGAATGGCTGCGGGCGGCGTCGAGCACCAGGTTATTGCCTTCGATGTTGTTAACGGCGATGCAGCGGTCCACCGGCACCACGACCGCCTTGGCTACCCCGTGCGCGTCCATCTGCCTCAGCAGATCGTCCACGGAGAGGCTGTAGTTAATGCCATGACCTATGTGACAGTGTGCGTCTATGATCTCCACGGCCTAGCTTCCCTGCAGCATTTCGATGACGCCGTGCAGCTTCTCAGCCTCACGTTTCGCGGTTTCCTCGCTCTCGACCAAATAGCCTAGCACGAGCCGAGGGATAGCACGTTCGGCCTCCGGGCAAGTGCCGTCGTCATACTTGCCCGAATGACCGCGGTTCTCGGGGCAGTGGAACGCGTGCGCCGCACGGTTCACGATCAAAGGATGCTTGTAGGCCGGCATGCCGGTGTAACCGATTGACAGTGAACTGAAGTGCCCTTGTTCTATGGCGCTCTTGAACTCGTCCAGGCTCAAGCCCTGTTCATCACCGGCGAACGTCGCCGCCCAATGGTAGTAGGAGTGGTTCGCACCTGCCGGGCCGCGCTGGATTTTGATCCAGGAACAGCCTTCGACGGCCTGATCGTAGTAACGGGCGTTTGTTCGCAACTTCTCGATGAATGCGGGCATGACCTCGAGCTGAGCGAGCCCGAGCGCGGCTGTGACCTCGTTCATTCGGTAGTTGAAATCCAAGTTGTATGCGACCGACTGGAACGTCGGCGCGCCTGCCTGCGCAGCGACCAGTTTGCACAGTTCGGGATCATTGGTGGTGACCATTCCACCGTCCCCAGTCGAAAGCTGCTTACTCGCCTGGAAGCTGAAGCATCCGATGTTGCCCCAAGATCCGGTCATCTTGCCTTTGTAGTCCGCAAAGAGCGCTTCGGCACAGTCTTCGATGATGAGCAGCTTGTGGCGCTTCGCGATCTCCACGATCCGGTCCATCTCAGCAGGCAGCCCCCATGCGTGCGTCACGATGATGGCCTTGGTCCGATCCGTAATGGCGGCTTCGATTGCGTCGGGGTTCATGTTGTGCGTCACCGGGTCGATGTCGATAAAGACCGGTATCGCGTTGTTGTACAAAGCGGCCATAGCGCCGAAAATGAACTCGCAGTCGCAGATAACCTCGCTGCCCGCACCCGCGCCGGCGCACAATATCCCGGCGTGAAGTGCGCTCATACAAGTGTTGATGGCCACGGCGTATTTTGTACCGATAGCCTTCGCAAAAGCCTCTTCGAACCGTGGCACGAACGTCCCGCCGTTGAGACTGGACAGACGGCCGCTCTGCAGCACTTCCTGCAGGTATGCCATCTCGTTGCCGGTATAGGTGCGCCCCGATGCGTTCTTTTCTTGTTCGAGTAGCAGATCATCCGCCATAGTAAACCTCCAAAGTTCTAGACTGTGACTTTCCGGCCGGTCCTGCTGCTTTCATAGGCAGCTTCTGCAACACGCAATATGTGGAGGCCGTGCTCGCCGGTGTTTACTGTCGGAGCAATTCCGGACTCAATGCAGCCCGAAAGATAGTCTACCTCAGCCGCGTACATATTGACGGGATCGAAATCGATTTCCCTGACGGCTACATCGAGACTATTCTTGCTCTGCTGCGGATCGTAGTCCTTGGAAGAGTCGCTCAGGTAAGCCACCATCTTGCCGCCTGGCTATGCCCCCACACCCGATGATTCCCCAACTAACCATTGGCTTTGCTCCCCTCGAGTTGTCCTATAAGCTCGACCAGACCATCCACGCATTCTTGAGCTATCTTGCGGCCGAGGTCGGCGTTTGCGCCCCTGTAGTCGCCCATGACGCCGACCTTTATCCTGGAATCCTGCACCAATCTAGGAACGACGAACCTGTTATCGACGTTCTTCATCTTCATGGCGTAGGCGTCCGGGTTTTCGCGCATCATTGACAAAACCTCCGGCGCATCCAGTTCGGCCTGATCCATCTTTACGAGTTCGGGCTTCCAGTAGAGCATCATCGACGTCTCATACAGGCCTGCGTGGTAGTCTTTGTTGGCGATGGATTCCATATAAGTCGGAGACAACTCCCAGAACGGAACCAGGCACACGTTCACGCCGGCCATTTCGGGACGCAGACGTTGGAACTGCTCGGCTGCGTCCCGGGCGGCGGCGCAACTCTCGGTCCCACCGTGACCGAGCAGAATGATGATGTTCTTGAACCCCTGCAGCACCAGGCTCTGGCAAATATCCATCAACACCAGTGAGAACACCTGGGGACTAATGTTGATGGTGCCCGGAAGCATGCCGCCGGAGAAGTTGTAGTGAACAGCCGGCGCCACGAAGCATCCGCTTGCCTCAGACGTTCTCTCTGCGATCTGCACCGCATTGTGTATATCCACGCTAACGGGCAGATGGTAGCCGTGCTGCTCCACGATGCCGACAGGCAATATAACCGTTCGAGTCTGCTCCAGACCCTCGACGATCTCCTTGACCGTCATATTGAACATAATCCGCGCTTTTCCCAATGCGACCTCCCGCAATATTGGCACACTAAGCCTGCCAATAGTCTATCACGCAACCAACGACCTTGTGAGTGCGAAAAACACGATAGTTTTTGTGATTCGACAATGCGACAGTCCGGCGAGCTTCCGCTATCGGACGCGGCGAAGCTTTTGGACAGCCTGAAGGCTTAATTCGACGTGTTGCGATCCGCCGGGCAGAACCATCTTCAGCCAGCGAACCCCGAACTCGTCCGACACGTTGTGTGGATAACTCACGTTGACAGCCTCGTAGTCTCCCAGTGGTATCCGGACAATGCAACTGCGCGTCGTCGGGTTGATGACGTCGAACGACATCCGGGTTGCGCCGAACTGAACATTGGAGATCGATATCCTGTTCCTATCCATCCACCAAAGGGTCAGCGCGTCCGGCGTTGTATGCACAACGTTTAGACCCTGCTGATATATCAGATCGAGCAACGTGTCGATGGCGTCTCTGCAGCCCTGATAATACGCGATGTAGACGGGGTGATAGAAGAAGTTGAATGTCAGATGATAGTAACTGGCCGTATAGAGCGCCCGCTCGATCTGAGGTGATACCACAATATTGCCGGAATAGCCAAGTTCGTAGCCGCTGATTGGCAACTCGACGAAGTCCAGGCGGCTGTTCGCCTGCCGGTAGTCGGTATAAAAGAAATAAGGAAAAGCCGTGCCGAACCCAAACCCGAAGCAGTTGGTGGGATTTGAGGTCACTAGCGGAACCGGGAAGTGGCTGTTGTCGCCCTTAAGCCCCGCCTGCATCATCCATTCCGCGGGTTCGGCCCAGCCGGTCCATCGTACGCAATGATTGACTGAGCTTATGGGCGTATAGCCGAAGTAGTTTCTGAACAACGTGGTCTGGTAATACACATCCATAGGTGAGAACCCGCCCGGATGGAGGAAACCGTCCACGAAGTCGTAGTGAATCGACAACTCCGTCCCGTTTGCGTAGCAGGTCTGGGCCTCCTCAAGAGACAGCCCGAACACGCCGTTGAGCGGCATGCAGTTGATGTGGTAGGGCAGTCCTCGGCTGTGCATGAACGCCGACGCCGGGACCTGAACTCCGCTGCCGCATTCGTCATCGCCTCCATAGAATATCAGGGCATCCGGAATACTGCCGCCCGATGGCGGAAGCTGATCCAGAAGCGGCATCGGCTTCACCGCGACCATATTGCGCAGCAGGAACAGGAGCTCGTCGGTGTACGGCACTTCCGGCTCGTAGCTACGCAGTATCTGCGCATCGCCGGTTCGCCAGTACCCGTCGCCGTCGTAGTCGGCATCGATAGGTCTGCCCTGCTGAATCGCCCAGAACGTATGGGCCAGATCGAACCCGAAGTAGAACGCCCAGCCGTAGCCGTATTTGCGGGCAGTTATCACCGCATCGTCCCCGGACAGCGCCAGCGCCGTAGATCTGACCGGCGCGACCCGCCGCACGGGCCCTATCGACACCAGCGGCGAGTTCGGATGCAGCGGGGTGTGAATGCCGTAGGTGAACACGCTGTCGGAGAAGTGGAACTCGCTGCTCACCCCGAAGTCATCGCCCTCGCGGGCATCATAGCTGACAAGCTGGTTCCCCATCAACTCATCTAGAGTCTGGGGCGCACAAGCAATAAGCACTCCGCCCGACCTGACCCACGAATCAAGCGTCCCTATCATTGACGAGTCGAGTTTGGCCGCTTCCATCGGCCCGACCATTAGAATGGACAGGTTGGGCAGGGTCTGGGCCAACTGATCGGTCGAGATGATGGCCGCGCGCAGCCCCAGCCGGTCGAGAATCTCCGACGAATAGGCCCACCAGTAGTTCTTGCCCACAGCGTTGGCCTGGCTGCGGCACGTCTCGTCCATCAATAGTCCCGCATTGATGGGGCCCGGCTGTGTAGTGCCGCCTGTTTGGACGGTGACCGTCTGGACCGCCCTTAGCACAGGCACGGTCTGGGTTCCGCTCATCTCCGCGCCCAACGCACCTGTCGCCCGGACGAAAGCGCCTACCGCAGCGCTGCCATATACCTTGAGATATGTTCCGCTGCCGTCATCGAGAAGATAATAGCCTATCCTCCGGTCAACAACCGTGCCGCAGACGGTCACATACAACCCGACCGGGCTTAGACCCGACTTGATGCTCCTGATGGTCATACCAAGGGGACGCGGCACCGCCGCAAGGCCTCGACGGATCACGCCGGCCGCGGCAATGGCTCGCTCGCCGTCAATGGTGGTAACGCAGCCCTGCACGTCCACGTTCTCGCCAGCCTCGGCCTCGCCTATAACCCGAATTCCGCTCGACCGGTCCGGCTCTTCGATGTAGAAGTAGCCGTTGAAGCACGCGGTGGTGATCTTGCCGACAAGGCTGACGCTCTGCCCGTCGGTCATACGCTTCGCCAGTCCCACGCTCGTGCCAGGCGCGGCCGCTCCGTCTAGGCGGAACGTATCGAACGTCGCGCGTGCAAGATTGGAGTCGTAGTCGTCAACAAGGTAGGCATACCCGCCGACGCGTGCGTAGGCGGTCGCCGGTGAAGCGGTGAAGCTCAGCTTCAAGGTCTGCCACTTGTCTCTGTTCGCAGTCGTCACATAAGCCTGCACGCGCTGCTCGACCCCGATCGGCTGCATGGCCGCGTCGTACTGCTGCACAAACAGTGCGCCGATCTGG
>Ga0272448_1003679_pt1 | contig 18082 bp, 15 predicted proteins | sample YNPCB0191_FD_202220 | JGI IMG/M metagenome (GOLD analysis project Ga0272448, IMG submission 202220) | Hot spring sediment microbial communities from Yellowstone National Park, WY, United States - YNP-CB-019-1 | ecosystem: Environmental > Aquatic > Thermal springs > Hot (42-90C) > Sediment... | reverse complement strand
GTTTAAATATAGGAATTAAAAACACTGACCCTAAAACGCAGATAATTATAAGAATAGATGCCCATAGCGTTTATCCTAATGATTATTTATATAAATGTGTAACTACCCTTTTAGAAAAAAAAGTAGATAACGCCGGTGGGGTAATGGTACCTGTGGGGGAGAATTTTATTCAGAAAGCTATAGCGTTTTGCATGAAGCATCCTTTAGGAGTCGGTAATTCTAAATTTCATTTAGGAAATTATTCAGGATATGTTGATACAGTATATTTGGGTTGCTTCAGAAAGGAGATTTTTGAAAAAATAGGTTTTTTTGATCCCAATATGACTCCTAATGAAGACGCGGAATTTAATCTAAGAATTATAAAAAATGGAGGCAAGATTTATCTAAATAAAGATATTAAAGTTTATTATTATCCTAGAAATAGTCTAAAAAAACTCATAGAACAATATTTCAATTATGGCAGAGGTAGATGTAAAACATTTTTAAAGCATAGAAGATTTACTTCTTGGCGGCAGTCTATACCTATAATCTGGCTGTTTGTTTCATTACTCTCAATAATCGGGAGTATTCTGATTTCTTTTGTTTTTATTTTTCCTTTATTGATTTATCTGTTAGTTACAATAGGAATCGGGATAATAAATTTATTTAAGTTAAAGAAACTTTATTACTTAATTACGCCTGTATGTTTTGTTCTTATGCATTTTTCTTGGGGGTTTGGTTTTGTCTGGGAATATATCGTGCATTTTTTTTAAAATTGGAAAAATAATTATATGAAAGGTAGCAGATTTAGAATGTTACTTTTATTGGGTGATATTGTATTAATTTTTTTAGGTTTTCATATTTCATTTTTTGTAAGATTTTTCTACTTCCATAATTCTTATTCTATTTTTATTAAAATATTTTATATTTTTGTTATTATCCATATTTTTTCTTTTTCTATTTTTAAAAATTATTCTTTAAAAGTTATTTCTAGTTTTGAGCTATTTAAAAGAGTATTTTTGGGAAATGGATTGGCTATAATGCTATGCTTTGTTTTTCTTTATATTTTTAGAGAAATATTAGGAAAATTTCCTACATCAGTTCTATTGCTTGCTTTTATTGTAAACAATTTTCTATTAGATATATTGAGGCCCTTTATATACTATATAAATGGGAGAATAAAAAAAGATATTATTTTTGTTAGTGAAAATAACTTTTCAGAATTATTAAAAAAGATAAAAAGTGGCATAGAAGAGATAGATGAAATAGTAATTACCAGTTTATTTAAAGATAATAAGAAATTATATTTTCTTATTAAATTATTAGAAATAAAAAATATTAAACTTTCTACGCTTCCTGCGTTGTATGATAAGTATATTATGTTAAAGATAGAAAATATAATTCCTGCCAAAATTTCTTATTATTCTAATTTTAATTTTAATACTGAATCTTTAATTAGAATAATAGATTTTTATATATCACTTTTTCTAATTTTCTTCTTTTTACCTTTATTTATAATTATCGCATTTTTGATAAAAATAGACAGCAAGGGCAAAATTTTATATATTCAAGAAAGAGTAGGCAAGGATGGACAGATTTTTTATTTATATAAATTTAGAACAATGGTAGAAGATGCCGAGATGAAAACCGGCCCAGTTTGGGCATCAAAAGATGACAGGCGAATTACGAAGGTAGGAAGGGTATTGCGCAGAACACGCTTGGATGAATTGCCACAATTATTTAATGTGATAAAAGGCGATATGTCTTTGGTTGGCCCTAGACCAGAACGGCCGTATTTTGTTAAAAGACATAAAGCACTTCAGGGCATACGGCTTTCGGTCAGGCCAGGGATTACTGGTTTTGCCCAGGTTAGAGGAAGTTACGATTTGAAACCAGTACATAAACTAAAATATGATTATTTGTATATTCAGAAAAGATCTATTTTTCTTAATATTTATATTTTATTAAAGACTTTGCCTGTAGTATTGACAAGAAAAGGTTGGTAAATAATGATAAAATTTCTGAGGTATTCTTTGTTATTTGTTACAAGTATTATTTTAGGAATAGGGATTTTTAATAAGTGGATAGTTAAATGTTGTTTTATAGTAGGATTCATTGCATTTATTTTAATTTTTATTATATCGAAACAAGAAAGAAAAATAATTATTTCTTCTTTTAATTCTTATATTATAAAGTCAATTTTGCTTTTTTTATTCGTATGTCTATTATCACTAATTTTTAGTAAAAATTTCAGCCATTCTCAAGAAGTTTTTTTTCAAAGATATTTACCTTATTTTCTCTTATTTTTTATAGGGTATTATTTAGGAAAAGATTTGAGGTTTATTTACATATTAACAAATATTTTTATGATCGGAGGATTATTAGTATCGATAGGGGGAGTGATAGACTTAATGATAAATTGGTTTTATGGTAGAGCTGCTACTTTTTATGGAAAAAACGTATTATGGATTGAATATCTTTTATTTGTTCTACCGCTATTTATAACTTCGAGTATATTTGAACAAAGGCTTAAAATTAAACTCTTGGCTATAATAGGCTTATTTTTTTCTTCAGTTTGCTTTTTTTTTAGTTATAGCCGCGGGGCGTGGCTCAGTTTTATTTTAGCTGCCTTTATTTTATCGATAATAAATAAAAAATCTAAAAAATTATTTCTTACGCTTTTTATTGCAACTTTATTTATTATTCTAATTATTCCTTCTTTACGCAATAGATTGCTCTTTGGAGACTCTTTAAATCCCGTAAGATGGGGCGACAGAATTCCTATGTGGGGAGTGGCTTTTTATATATTTAAAGAGCATCCGGTTTTAGGAATTGGCTTAGGGAATTACGAGAAAAATATTTACAGCTATAAGACAGTTCATTCTTTTATTGAGAAGAATCATTTGCATGCCCACAATATTTATTTAGAATTATTAGCAGAAACAGGGATATTTGGTTTTGTGAGTTTTTTGTTGATTATATTTTTGTTTTTTAAGACCGCTTTTGCTAATTTAAAATTATTTAAAAACCCTTTCTTTTTTTCATTTGTTTTTTCTTTGCTTGCTATATTTATTTTAAATTTAAGTTATTCGGGAATTTTAATAGGTATTAGTATGCCAGCTTTATTTTGGGTTATTTTTGGTTTGAGTGTAAGCATGATTCAATGAAGCTAATATATTTTAACAATGAAAAGCCAAAAATCAAAAAGAAGGCAGTTGGGGAAAGAACTCATGTTTTTCTTGAGAAGACAAATTAATGTAGTTGGTAGTCTTAGCTGGGATTGCGCAGAATAAATAAAGAACTGGAAGCTGTTTGAGGAGGATTATAATTAGATGTTTTTAGTTATGACAAAATTAAGAATTTTTTTATCTTTAGCACCAAAATACCTTGATGCAGTACGTTAGTAACTCAAGGCAATTTTTAATATGCAACAACTGCTTTTTCTCAGCCTGAGATGTTTTCATAAGTTCTGCGGATGATAATTTTTGCTTTAGTTGTTTTAGGCCTATAAATAAAGCTGGTTTGCGTATTCTTGTGGAGGAATTAGATGTTATTAAAACGTAGAGAAAAGTATGCAATACCAAAAACCAATTTGCCGTTACACGTATAGGAGTAATGAAAACCGATTTAGGTATATATAGCTTTTAAAAACTTTAAAATCTATTTCTAATTAAAATTAATTCAGGAGACAAAAATCTAATTAGGAAAAATTTCGCCAGTAATGTAGCAGCTACTTCTGAGATTTTTATTCAAAAGGAATAAAAATTTATGAAACCTTATCTTAAAAGATGCTTTGGTGCCGGATATCGTGCCTATATTAGTGATTGATTTTTTAAAATTTATTAGTAATGATGCAATAAAATTTTATGCATACAAGCAGTATCCAGAATGATATTATATTGCGATTATAAACTTTGAAGGCAATGATATCACTTCGCAGATTAGAGTAATAAATTTTGAAGTGGGCGGTGATAAAAAAGTAACTGTTATTTTTGAAGATACCTGTGTTGTGTCTGTGTCATAATTTTGGCCTAAAGATATTATGATAATAGATTGCGAAAAACGCAGAGTTGCCTTCGATATTTTAGCCCACAAAAAATTTTGCATAGCAAGAAGATAAATGTAATTGGATACCATAAGAAAAGATAGGTATTTAATAATTAATTTGATTAACGTTGTTTTAATACTTTAAATTTGTTGAAAAAACAGTCTAAAAAATAGGGTTGTTGATTATATCAATAACACTTTAAATTATGAAAAATATCTTAGCAATACGTAATGATAGATTTGGGGAGTTTTTATTAATTATCCCTGCATTAAAGGTGCTAAAAGAAGAGTATCCGCAGGTAAGATTAAGTTTGGCTGTAAGCGCTCAGGTTAAAGAATTAGCTTCTTTGATTGAAGAGGTAGAGACTGTTTTCGTTTGGGATGAGATTAAAAATAAATTAAGGAGGCAGAGGTTTGATTGTTGTGTAGTCTTTAATCCTACGAAGGAAGCACACCTTAAAATTTTTTTAGCGGGAATCCCTGTAAGGGTGGGGTATAACAGAAAATGGGGATTTTTGCTGACGCATAAGATACTGGATACCAAATATCTTGGCAATAGGCATGAGGTAATCTGCAATCTGGAGTTGGTAGGGTTAATTACAAAAAAGAAGTTTTTATCTTCAGAGATAACGCTTGCTTTAACTCTGCGTCTTCCTGAAACTGAGAAGTATGATTTTTTGAAAGGAGCGATTGCTATTCATCCTTTTACAAGTGACCTTGTTAAACAGTGGCCAAAAGAAAGATTCATTGAACTAGGCAGAAGACTTGTTAATGAGTTAGGAGAAAAGGTTGTCTTAGTAGGAAGATCAGAGGAGACTTTTTCTAAGGTTAGTGGTTTTATTGAGTTAATAAATAAGACTACTTTAGTCGAATTAGCACAGGTTTTAAAGCAGTGTAAGCTGTTGGTGAGTTGTGATAGTGGGCCTGTGCATTTAGCAGCAGCAGTAGGCAAGCCCGTGGTAGCTTTATTCAGGAATGACTTGATGGGGAAAACTGCGAAAAGATGGGGCCCATGGGGAAAGGGACACATTGTAATAGAGGATAGCAGTTTAGAAAATATAACTGTTGAGGAGGTTTTTCAAAGGATAAAGGAGTTTGTTGGGATTGCTTAGTCGCGGTGGCTGCCTTAGACCGTAAAGTTTTTCGCAATTAAGTTTGGGCGTTCGCAATAACTCTAGAGAAAAAGGAATGAAGAAAATAACCAAGAAGATACTATTGGTATTTTTATTGCTGGGGTTAAGTTTTTTGGTTTGGCTCTACCCGAGATATTCTATTCCTATACTTTCTTATCATAGCATAGGTTATGATAAAGGCTTGCTTTCGGTAAACCCAGAGAGTTTTGTCCGGCAGATGAGATATCTAAAGGATAGTAATTTTAAAGTTATGACCTTAACTGAGTTAATTGAGGGGTTAAAAAGTGGTAAAAGGCTTGACCGTAAAACAGTAGTTTTAACCTTTGATGATGGCTATAAAGATAACTTTACTTATGCCTATCCAATATTAAAACAATTTGGATTTAAAGCTACAATATTTTTAATTAGTAGTTTTGTGGCTCAAAATGGTTATCTTAATTGGGATGAAGTAAGAGAAATGTCTAAGTACGGAATTGAGTTTGGGAGTCACTCCAAAACCCACCCTTATTTGCCATCTGTTGAAAATAATGATGAAAAGTTATGGGATGAAATCTATGACAGTAAAAAAGAAATTGAAAATAAATTAGGCATTTCTATAAAATCTTTTTGTTATCCTATTGGTGGATTTAGCGATAAGATAAAAGGATACGTAAAAAAGGCGGGTTATACGGCAGCAGTAACTACCAATAGAAAAAATGGGCTAAAGAATTTTATTGATTTTTACGCAATCAGAAGAATTTCAGTTAGAGATGATGATGGCTTAAGTTTTAGGTTGAAGGTGTTAGGGTATTATAATGTTTTTAGGGATGCCGAATTGCGTATCCGCAATGAAAATTTCTATGGAAAAACTACTTACAATGATAACGCGGGGATAAATTATCCAAAAAGATACACAACAACACAAAATATTAAATGAGGATTTTATTTATTAATCCCTTTGGAATTGGTGATGTGCTTTTTACCACTCCAGCGGTGAGAGCAATAAAAGAAGCGCATCCTGAAAGTTTCATTGGTTATTGGTGCAACTTAAGGGTAAAAGATTTATTGACAAGCAACCCGCGGATTAATAAAGTATTTGCATTATCGCGAGGAGATATAAAGAAGTTATATAAAGAGTCTTTTTTTAAAGGGTTAGTAAGTTCTTTGAAACTTATTTTTGAGATTAAAAAAGAGCGCTTCGATATTTGCTTAGATTTTTCTTTAGACCATCGCTATGGGTTAGCAGCAAAGATACTTGGCATAAAAAGGCGCATTGGGTTTAATTACAAACAAAGAGGAAGATTACTTACAGATAAGATTGATATTACAGGCTACCATGATAAACATGTAGTAGAATATTATCTTGATTTGCTTAAGTTTTTAAATATAGAGGCTAAAGAGAAAAATTTGGAGGTTTTTATTTTGCCTCAAATCCAAGAACTTGCGGATAAGATTTTAAAAGAAAAAGCAAATCTAAGAGAAAATGATTTAGTAGTAGGGATTGCACCCGGAGCAGGAGGAAGTTGGGGCAAAGATGCTTTTTACAAGCATTGGCCAGCAGAAAGATTTGCTTATGTTGCGGATAGGTTAATAGAAGATTTTGGCGCGAAGGTAATTTTGTTAGGCGATGAAAGTGAAATTGTAATAAGGGATGAGATTTTGAGAAAAATGCATCATAGGTTAATAGATTTAGTAGGTGAGATAAATTTGGAAGTTTTACCAGCGATTATAAAAAGATGCCACATTTTTCTTAGTAATGACGGTGGGCCAATGCATATCGCTGTTGGTTTAGGAGTAAAGACTGTTACCGTTATGGGACCGACAAGTGAAGTTGTTTATGGGCCATACCCCTTGAGTGAAAAAAATGTCGTCGTAACCTGCAAAGGCGAGTGCAGGCCATGTTATAAAAATTTCAGGCTGCCGGCTTGCAATAATGATCTAGCTTGCCTTAAAATGGTGGATGAAGATGAAGTTTATATTAATTCTATAAAACTTTTAAATGATTCTAATTAAATGCTAAATTTAAAACAACATTATAAAAATACAAGGTTAACAAAATTAATTTTGGGAAAATTATTATGAAAAACATAAAATTATCAGTTGTTATAATAACAAGGAATGAGGAAAATGAAATTGAGGAGTGCCTTCAATCAGTTTATGGCTGGGCAGATGAGATAATCGTGGTAGATGACGAAAGCCAAGATAAAACAATCCAGATTGCTAAAAATTATACAAATAAAGTTTTTCAGAGAAAAATGGATGTTGAGGGTAGCCATCGTAATTGGGCTTACTCTCAAGCTAGTAATGAATGGGTATTAAGCCTGGATGCGGATGAACGGGTTACTGAAGAGTTAAAGAAGGAAATTTTTTCTATTATTGGGGCCAACCCCTCAGAGAATGGTTTTAGTATACCCCGTAAGAATTTCATCGGAAGTTATTGGGTTAAATATTCAGGGTGGTATCCCAGCGCGCAATTAAAATTATTCAGAAAAGATAAGTTTAGATATGAAGAATCTGAGGTCCATCCAAGGGCCTTTCTTGAAGGGGGAAGCCGGCAATTAAAATCACCTCTTTTGCATTATTCTTACGATAATTTTGAGGATTTTCTGGCAAAGTTGAATCGGCAGACTACGCTTGAGGCAAAAAAATGGTTTAATCAAGGGAAAAAGATGACTCTGGGTAGGTTTTTATGGCGTGCCTTTGACAGATTTATGCGTAGTTATATCCGAAAGAAAGGTTTTAAAGACGGTTTTATTGGTTTTTTAGTCGCTTTTAATGCCGCTCTTTACCAAATTGTAAGTTATCTTAAGTTTCGTGAGATAATTTTTAACCAAAATAATTCTATTATTAATAAAAATAGCTAAAATTAATATTTTTTTGAATTACAATCAGATAAAAAAATAGCAAAATTAATGTTTTTGGTAATTTATTTTTTTATCCTTTCCAGATAAACTATGCTATAATTCATAAAAAAATATTAATCAATTTAAGTTAACAATTTGCGTTTTTGATTATTAGAGGAGTAAGGGGTAGATACTAAGCTTAAATTTTTAAATTTACTAAAAAAAGATTTTATAGTTATTTAATAACCAAAATTTCAATATGATTTACGCGGTTATACTCTGTGGTGGCGCAGGTAGGCGTTTTTGGCCTTTTTCGCGCCAGTTGGAGCCAAAGCAGTTTTTGAGGCTTTTTGGTGAAAAAAGCCTTCTGCAGCATACAGTCAGTCGCATAATGGGGGTTGTGCCAGTGAATAATATATACGTAGTTGGCAACAAGGCATATTTTTTTGAGATAAAAAATGAACTGGCTACATATGGAGTGCCCGAAGGGAATATACTACTTGAGCCTGATGGTAAGAATACTGCTGCAGCAATTGGCGTTGCTGCACAAATAATTAAGACCAAGGATAATGAGGCGATTTTAATAGTTTTACCTGCAGACCATTATGTAAAAAATCTCATTGAATTCAGGCGGGCTATTAAAAAAGCCATTCTTTGCGCCCAGGATGACCTTTTAGCGACCATTGGTATTTCTCCCCATAAACCTTTTACAGGATACGGTTATATAAAGGTAAGAGGAATCAAGTCACAGCATAAAAATTATTTTTTAGTTGAGCGCTTCTTAGAAAAGCCATCCTTAAAGGAGGCGTTAAGATATATAAGGTCAAAACAGTTTTTTTGGAATAGCGGGATATTTGTCTGGAAGGCAGCGGTTATACTTGAGGAGATAAAAAGATATCTTCCCAAACTTTATTCTGTTTTGATGCAGATTAGCGAACCTAATCATATCGCGCACCATTGGTTTAAGATTAAACCGGTATCTATTGACTATGGGGTGTTGGAACATTCCCGAAGAATTGGTCTTGTTCCTGCTAAATTTCAATGGACGGACTTAGGTTCATGGCTGGCCTTAAGGGATGTATTTCCAAAAGATAAGAATGGAAATGTGCTAAACAAAAATACCGTGAGTTTAGGTAGTACTGGGATTAGTGTATTCAGCCGAAGCGATAGATTGATTTGTACGATAGGCCTGAAAGATTTAATCATAGCCGATACGCAAGATGCCTTATTAGTCTGTCATCAGGATTGTACCGAGGAGGTCAAAAATCTGGTAAAAGAATTAAAAAAGGCAAAAAGAAAGGAAGGCCTAATACATCTTACAGAAAGGCGTCCTTGGGGTTCATTTACAGTACTAAAATCAGGTCTGGGTTTTAAGATAAAGCTTATTGAAATATCTCCTGGAAAACGCTTGAGCTTGCAGAGCCACCGACTTCGCGCTGAACATTGGGTGGTTGTTTCTGGAGTGGCAAAGGTATTGCGGGGCAGTGAAACCAAGATTGTTAAAAGCAATGAGAGCATTTATATTCCCCAGGGGATGAGGCATCGTTTGGAAAATCCTTCAAGGTCAGCTCCTTTGAAAATTGTTGAGGTGCAGACAGGAAATTACCTTGAGGAGGATGATATAATAAGATTTAAGGATGATTACATCAGGGATTAAAGGTGCAAAAAATATTGATTGCTTTTAAGTTAGGTGATAAAATATGATTTAATGAATATTCAGATAATTCTTTAAATGCCCATGGCCAGTAACTTTTACGAAAAAATAAGCTTAATTTCAGAAAAGGACCCACGCTACAAACCTGATGCCTACGAATTTTTAATTCAAGCGCTTTGTTTTACTCAAAAGAGACTAGGGTGTCAGGGTCACGTTTCCGGTAATCAGTTGCTTGAGGGTATACGCGATTTGGCTATTGAGCAGTATGGGCCTTTGGCGAAAGCTGTTTTTAATCATTGGGGTATTTTTAGAAGCTTGGATTTTGGAAATATAGTTTTTAATATGATTGAGCAGGGGGTATTAACCAAGACAGAAGACGACAAACTTAAGGATTTCGAAAATGGCTTTGATTTTGATAAAGAGCTGGATGTTTTTAATTCAGTTAAAAGATGAAGTCCTACACACAGCATCTTTTCTTTAATACCAAAAAAAGACAAGAGTTTATAAATATAACCCCTCAGGTTGAAGAGGCGGTCAGAAAGAGCAAGATAACCGAAGGTTTATGTTTAGTCAATGCTATGCATATAACCTCAAGCATCTTTATTAATGATGATGAGCAAGGCCTGCATAGTGATTTTGCCATTTGGCTTGAGAAATTGGCACCTTATGGAGTAGAAATTTATAGACACAATGATTCAGGGGAGGATAACGCCGATGCCCATCTTAAGCGGACAATCATGGGGCGTGAGGTGGTAGTTGCTATTACTAAAGGCAGATTAGACTTTGGACCATGGGAGCAGATTTTTTACGGTGAGTTTGATGGGCAAAGGGAAAAACGAGTTTTGATAAAAATAATAGGCGAATAAATATTTTTAGACATTGGTTTAAAAAAGTAAAATAGACCTTAATCAGGGAGTTGGTTATGTTTTTAATTTATCTTTCAGTTGTTTTCACTATTTTGGGCGTAGGTGTTTTATTTTACGGTTTTGTTAAAAAATCTCACAAGGGAGAAGAGCTTGAGCCGCTTCTACCACGAAAAGAAACTGATCATACGCAATTTACCCGTGATGCATTTATTAATTTAGAAAAAACCAAAGGGCCTTCTTTTCCGATACCACCAGATAAACAAAAACAACCATTGGATGATGTATCTGTATCAGCAAAACCCCAAATTGCCTCTTTGTTTGAAGAACTAGAGAAGGAAAAAAGAAAAAACTTAGAATACTCCTGCGAATGCCAAAGATTAAAAGAGACTGAGTCTAAATTAAAGTCAGAGTTAGATATATTAAAGCAGAAATTGTTACTAAAAGAAGATGAAAAATCAGATTTAGAAAAGAAACTGCAGGGTCATTTAGCGAGTAAGGATGAGGTTGCCCTACAGCTAAAAAAGAAAAACGAGGAGTATGTCGTTTTGGAAAGGGATAACCAAGCCCTTAATCTAAAAATAAATGACCTTGAGACTAAAATCGCCGCCCAGCAAAAAGAGATTACGCAGTTAAACCTCCAGTTAGATAAACTAAAGGGTAGTAGTCAAAGTAGCGATGTGATTCCTAAAAAAGAGTGGGATGAGCTTGTGCAAAAACTTAATTCAACAGAGCTTGCTCTGCGTAATTCCCAAGAAAGAGAAAACCAGCTTTTACTCCAACTTCAAGAAGCCAAAAGAGAGGTTTCCATAAAAGAGGAAAGACTTAAAGAGGACCTGACTAAAATGGCTTCCTTGACCGAAGAGCTCAGTTCTTTAAGACAACAGGTACAGCAAAATACTTTAGAGGCGAATAAATTGAAAGAAGGCCTAGAACAGAAATCAACCGATTTGCAAAAACTTTTAACTGAGCTACAAAGAAGAGATTACGAGCTGGCTGAAGCCAAAAAGGAAAAAGAGCAATTGTTGAAAAATATAAAGGAGTTACAGGAAGAGGCCTCTCGGTTAAAAGAAGAGATTTCTTCCTTAAATAGTAGTATTACGAGCTTAAAGGCAGAGAAAGAATTTGATAAATCGGCCTCTGAGGAGATAGAAAATCTGAAGAAACGACTAATTTTAGCTGAAGAGGCCCTTCAAAAATCACAAACCAAAACTGGTCAACCTCCTGAGGGTTCGGAAGAGTTTAAGGAACAATTTGCTAAAAGGATTTCGGAGCAAGAAAGAATAATTAATGAGCAACAAACCGCGATTAAACAACTTACAAATGAAAAGGATAATCTCGTTGAAAAATTGAAAGAAAAAACTACGGAATTAGAAAACCTAACCCAGCTATATAAATCTAAAACAGAATTAATTGAGAAAATTAAAAACCAGCCTTTTAACCAAGTCTCACAGCATTTATCCCTCGCAGCTGACAACCAACAAGAACTTAAGCAAAAATTAGAGGAGGCGCAGAGAGTGCTACGCATTATCCATGCCCAGGAGTAAAAAATGAGGCGTATAGGCATAGCCCTAAATTCTTTTTTAGGAATTATGTTTTTAGTGCTTTTGTTACTTGGTTTTTTATTATTTATTTACGCATTTAGATATTTTCTTATAGTTCTGGTAGTAATATTGTTTTTGCTTAAGCTTCTCCCTTCCTTTATAAATAAAACAAAAAACCCAACCAGCAATCCCAAGTTTAAAGATATAATAGATACTCAAGGCAAAGTCGTTGAGGATAGTTAGAGTCTTGTCTAAAGGAATTAGAGTTTTTCCGGATAAAGAAATTTGGTAAATCTTTGTAGGGGCTTTGGCTATGGGCGACCTGGATTTTCTACGCAGGTGCATCCAAGGAGAAAATGCCAGTTGGGATATATTTGTGAAAAGGTATTCTCGCCTCATATACAGTTATATCTGTGGCATACTAAAAAGAAGCCTTGCGCCTGAGTTAATCCAAGATTATGCCCAAGACATATTTCAAGGGCTTTTTGCCTATCTTGTCGAGGACAATTTCAAAAAACTGCGTACATTTAAGGCCAAAAACGGTTGTAGTCTGGCTAGCTGGTTACGTCAGGTGACAGTAAACTATACCATTGATTTTCTACGCCGCGAAAGACAGATGATTTCTTTAGAGGAAGAAAATGATGATGGGTTAAACCTAAAAGATACAATTGCTGATAGTAGCTTACCTGTATCCCTGCTTACTGAGCAACATGAGGATTTATCTATTCTAAAAGAGTGTTTTGAGAGGTTAGGTTTTGAAGAAAAATTATTTTTAGAATTACACTTTAACCAAAACCTCAAACTAAAAGAATTGATGAGGGTATTTAAAACCTCACGGGCAGCTATTGATATGAGGAAAAAAAGGATTATTCTCCAGCTGAAGGAGTGTTTTAAAATAAAAGGTTATTTGTTAGATTTATAGTCGAAAATCGTCTATTATAAACAGGAGAATATATGCGCCAGATAAATGAAAGTTTATTAAAGAGGCTTTACAAGGCCTGGCGGGCGGATAAACCACAGTCAGAAGGGCCACATCCGGATGAGGAGGATTGGGTGGATTTTATCGAAGGAAGATTGCCAGCTGGTGATTACGAAAGGCTAAAAATTCACCTATTAGAGTGTAGCCGCTGCGCAACTAATTTGGCTACAAGCCTAAAGCTATACAATTGTCCTAAGGTAGCTAACCCCGCTGAACTAATGCTGCAGACGGTTTATCTAAAAGGAGACAGAAGTAGTCGCTTAATTGAGCTTTTGCTAAAACTCAGAGGCAAGGCTATAGAGATAGTGCGCTCAAATGCCGAGGTTGTGTTGGGTCAAAACTCGGTTCCTTTTGTAGTTTTACGTTCTCAAGGGATAAAGATTTTTAAAGAGGAGGTCGTGGTAACTAAAGTAGTTTCAGGCAACATTATAGAGATAAAGGTTTCTAATGAAAATGGAAACTACTTTAATATTTGTTTAAAATTAAAGAAAAAAAAGACTCCCTCAATTACAAAAGAGTTTAGGGCTAATTTGCTAAAAGAGGGAAGGGAGTTGGAATCTTACTATTCGGATTCAGGTATTGTTAGCTTTCTGCACCTTTTTCCTGGTAGCTATGTAATTGAACTTTATCAAGCCAACAGAAAAATTTCTTCCATTGCCTTGGAAGTTGGAAAATGGACACCGGCAATCCGCCATTAGTGCTGGATATCCTACATCAAGGGAATGTTATTTTTTTAGGAATCCACGAACTAATCCCTTGTGCCTCAACAGTAAGAAATTATAGTCAAAAGAAAATCGATTTTTCACTAATCGAAAAACTCTGCCAGGAGATTATAGCCACATTGGACAGGGCTACCCAACCAGGAATTTATCATCAAAACCTTGACCAATCCTTACGCAAAAGTGGTCAGCTACTCTGGGATCATCTCTTTAATAAGTCCATTAAGCTGCGTTTGCAGGAGTTATCCCGTGGGGATTTGATTCTTTCTTTAGACGAAGAACTGGCAGGTATACCTTGGGAGCTTTTATACGATGGCTCTGATTTTTTAGGTTTAAGGTTTAATGTGGGTAGGCTTATACGCACCAAAAGGCAACCGTTTGTTAGTCGGTGCCGTGGCTATGCTGAAAGACTGAAGATGCTCATCTTGGCCAATCCTACAAGTGACCTTGAAGCTGCCTATCAAGAGGGTTTGCATATAAAAAATAAATTTTTCCGCCATCACAAGAAGATCCACATTGATTTTAAATCTAATCATATTGATACATTATTTGTTAAAAAGAACCTGCGGGATTATGACCTAGTGCACTTTGCAGGGCACTGTGAGTATGATAACCAGAATTACAAAAACACGGGGTGGCTTTTTACTGATGGCCGTTTAACGGTTGGCGATATCTTGGAGTTGGGTCAGAGTGGTCCTTTGCCAACCTTGGTTTTTTCTAATGCCTGTGAATCTGCGAAGATTTATTTTTCAGCCCCAGATTACAATTACCAGAAAAATACCCATTCTTTAGCCTCTGCCTTTCTTTTTTCCGCAACCCGCCATTATATTGGCTTGATATGGAAGGTGGAAGATAGGGTTAGCCTTGTTTTTGCCGAAACATTTTACCTTTACCTTTTTAATGGCCACTCGGTTGGAAGTAGCCTTCGTCAGGCCCGATTAGAACTATTGAAAAAATTTGGTGATAAAACTATATATTGGTCTAACTATCTTTTGTACGGCGACCCTAGTTTTATTATCTTTAGGCAATACCCCCGAAAAAATAGGATTGTCTTTTGTCAAAAGGAAAGGCCAAGGTTGAAAAAAATTTTCTCTATGGGGTTTGCTGGAGGAGTAGTTTTGGTTCTTATAATAATGGGGTTAAGATTTCTTCCTTCGTTAAATCCTAGTGCGTACTGGAATTATCTACGGGCTAGAACCTTATTTTTCCAAGGAAAAAATATGCAAGCGGTTAAGCTAATTGAAGGAATTGTTAAAAAGGAGCCATTTTTTTTAGCAGCATACCCTATTTTAGCCGATGCCTACTCAAGGCAAGGCAAATTGGAAGAGGCCTTGCATACCTATATTTTGTATTCCCGAAATAGTGAGAGGAGCCGTAACTTTAAACATCTGGCATCTGCCTATACAGCAGTTGGTTGGCACTATCAAAATTTAGGATATTATAAGAAGGCGTTTGATTTTTACCAGCATGCCCTTAAGGTTTGCGAAAAATATAAAGATAAATATAACGAGGCATTGGTATTACGCAAGATAGGGGTTTGGTATCTTGATAATTTTCAGTACGATAAGGCCCTGGAGTTATTCTTAAAGTCCTCTGAGATTAACCGCGAGCATACCCACAGTCCTAGCTTTCGTTATAATCTCGCCTGTGATTATTTTGACATTGGCCTTGTTTTTGAAAATAAGGATGATTATGTATCAGCTGAAAAGTTTTATCGAAAGAGCCTGAAAATTTTCAGCCAGTTAAAAATCAAAAGTGAGTTAAGCGACTATTATTTTAATCTGGGTGAGATAAGCCGGTTTAAGAAAGAATTCCATAAGGCAACCCAATTTTATCTAAAAGGTTTGGCCTTGGATGAGAAACAGGAGAATTTTTTTAGTCTTGCCACAGATTATGATATGCTCGGTGAGCTATATCTTGATATGGGGGAAAACAACCAGGCTGAAAAATATTTTCTTAAGGCTATAGCCTTGGCTGAGAGAATACATTTACTGCCTGCCCTGGCCTCGGCTTGCTATAATATAGGAAATCTTTATATGCAGATAGATGAAGAAAAGGCAAGTAGGTATTTAAAGAAGGCAAAGGAAATTTACCTTATGTTGGAGCTTCCTCAAGATGATAAGATTAAAAGGGAGTTACAGGAGCTAAATTAAAATTAGTTATTCGGCGCAGGATTCTTCAGAGATATGGCCACCAGTAGAAATAGTGAATATTTTGCTACCGGTTTTTCCACAAGCACTAGGAGTGGCAGTTATCAAAAAGCTGGATTCGCTGAATTCGCATTCAAAAAGGTATCCGTTAAGAGTACGGCCACAGAATGCCTGGTTTTGGTAAGGCGGAACGGATTCTCTTAAGTCCTGCTCGCTAGCAGGATAATTTCCGTTATTGGCATAAGAATACATCTGGCAGGCAGAAAAGATTGTTCTGAGGTTTGCCTTGGCTAGGGACTCGTTTGCAGTTTGGCGCGAACGCAAGACATTAGGAAGCGCAAGGCCTACCAGTATCACCAAAATTCCTACTATTATCATAATCTCGATCAGCGTAAAACCAGATTTGTTCATAGGTTTGTATTTTAATATAAAACCAAAAAATTGTCAAATGATTGTACTGTACCTACTTAATCTTTGAAAGCGGTTTCTTTGCTAAAATTTGAAAAAAAATTTAAAAAATACTTGACAAGAAAGCGTTTTCAGTGTATAGTTATTTTGTCCTTCCGATTGTTCCCGCCAAAGGGTCTGAGGTGGAAGTCGGATAAAAGTTTAAATAAAAGAATGATTTTTAGTCTAAACTTTCTAAAAAAATTTAACAAATCATTTAGGAAAATCATTTTTTCGAATAGTTTTTTAATCTTTTAAAAAAGGGGGGGTATATGTTAAGAAGGGTTTATTTTTTGTGTTTGTTTGTTGCTTTGTTGGGGGTCAGTTTTGTCTGGGCTGATTCTGACTTTACTGCTACTGTAGTTGATGCAGACAACAGTACGAATGCGAAAATTTCATTTGGATTGAATGAGTTTCCTTGGATTTGGACGAGCAAGACCAATACCTCTGACGGAGAGCTTTTTCACTATCTTTATACCACCTGGTATATTGTTGACCCCTTAAACCTAACCTTGAATTACCAGGGTTACAGCGTTGTGCCTGGGACAACCCAACAAAATTCCTGGACCACCTTATCTTCCTATAATTGGTCAAGTATTACTGCTCCCGTAGAAAATTGGCAGGCGATAATTACCTTAAATAGCATTCATCCTCCGATATTCGATCAGCAGAATTCTACATTTTTATGCTCGGATTGTAGTTCTACTACAAAATGTGTTTCTTTTACTCGCTATGTTCCCGAACCCATTAGCGCATCCTTGTTAATTCTTGGCGGTTCGGTTTTGGGATTAGGTATTATCCGCAAAAGAAAAAAGGTTTAACAAAGAAGGAGAGGAGATGAAAAAATATCTTTTTGCAATTTTGGTTTTGGTTAGCGTATTCGGCCTGGCTATAGCTGATCCGGGAACAGTTACTCCAATGGTGGTTAAGCCTCCAATCCCTGAGCCTATAAGCGCCTCGCTTTTTCTTTTAGGTGCTGCAGGATTGGGCCTGCGGTTTTTTAGCCGAAAGAAATAATTTCAATAAAGACATTAAGTTCATATGGAGGGCTATGAAAACTGCATTCATAGTAGGTATTCTATGCCTATCTTTTGCTGTGTCCTTAGCTATGGCTGATATCAGTATAGATGGAGACCTTAGCGACTGGGGAATAACCTTGGGAAACTGGGGAACTTATGGCGTAGGAGTTCAGGCTTATATTGATTCCCCTCGTTCAGGTGATTTTGTTGACCCGGGTTATGGTGGGAGTCTTTATGATGCCTACGCAATGTATTTTACTTATGACGATACTAATGCCTATGTTGCTTTTGTAAGCGGTTTTCCACAAGAGGGCCGGGCTCATTCAACTGCCCCAGGAGGATTTTTCTACCCTGGCGACCTTGCCTTTAATTTTGGAGGTAATTGGGAATATGGCGTAAGGCTTAATACAAATGAGAGTTTGCGCAGCGGTGTAGGAGATTATAAAGGTATATATAGAGTAACTGATTGGCAGGAGCCTTATGAAGGTAGCACCACTTATGCTGGTTATTTCAATTCTAGTTTTCCCACAGTTATCAATGCTATTTCCCAAAATTTAGGGCAGGCTAATTTGTTTTATTCTGGAAACAAAGGTACAGCTGATCCCTGGTATGTGGTGGAGGTTGCAATTCCCCGCAATACCACTGGCTTTGGTTGGGAGGATGGTTTTACTATTCATTGGACCCAAACCTGCGGAAATGACGCCTTAGATTTAAATATACCTCAAG
>Ga0272448_1003674_pt1 | contig 18126 bp, 19 predicted proteins | sample YNPCB0191_FD_202220 | JGI IMG/M metagenome (GOLD analysis project Ga0272448, IMG submission 202220) | Hot spring sediment microbial communities from Yellowstone National Park, WY, United States - YNP-CB-019-1 | ecosystem: Environmental > Aquatic > Thermal springs > Hot (42-90C) > Sediment... | reverse complement strand
ACCCTCCTTTAAGATCGATTTTACTCTCCTTTAAGATCGATTTTACTCTCTGTTAAGATCGATTTTACTATCCTTTAAGATCGAGTTTAATATCCTTTAAGATCGAGTTTAATATCCTTTAAGATCGATTTTACTCTCCTTTAAGATCGAGTTTAATATCCTTTAAGATCGAGTTTAATATCCTTTAAGATCGATTTTACTCTCTGTTAAGATCTCAAAGAGCTTCTTTTAGTTGAATTCTAAAAATGTTTTTTCTTTAGATTATATTAAATTATTTAAATATTGAATAATAATTTAATGTTAATAACCTATTAAAATGTTGTTGCCTAATGAATTTCTTATATTGATACCACAATATATTGATTTGAGGACATTATTAAATATGTCTAAGGTTAATAAAAAATGGCATAAACTTTTTACCCCACAAGACTTAATCTTATATTTTCAAGACTGGTATGAAGATGCTAGTGGATATGGAAAAGCGATGTGCAATGTATATATTGGTGTTCCAACAAAAACTAAAATACCTGAAACCTTTTATCCAGACTATTCAGTAGATTGGAATGAATGTTTTTATCAAGGAGTGAGTAAAGTACCATTTCAAAAATTTAAAACCTGTTTAATTAAATGTGGATTCTCACATGATTCAGATTATATAGTCAAATTAAGTGTCATCAATAATAATACTATTAAGAATGAAATATATATTAGTGATGATAATGATCCATGGACATATATTGATATCAATATTAATATTGGAATAATGTTACCATATAATGATAATATAGATAAATTAATATTAAATAAAGAAGAAATAGAAGAGCAATTTATTGAATCCTATATTGGAAAAATTTCAACGGAAAGATTTGATGATCACACACAATATATATATTTTGATAATACTGGTAAATTAATATCTTTTAATCGGCAAGCTTATGATGGAGATAATAGATTTAAATATTATGAGTTTATAAAATCATCTCAATATGAACATTTTTATGTTCAACTGAAAGCTTTATGGCCTAAAAATTTTTTGATTGATCCCTATCATTATCAATTAATAGTAAAAATTATTAACAGATGTTATCAAAAATTGAAAAATTAATAATTCTATTAATTAGATATCTAATGTTATCTTTAGAACATATTAATCATATTAAGAAACATATCACTACAACTAAATGTGGTGACACAGCCGAGTTTTTATGTGCAGCTTTATCAAATAAATGGTCAGATATTGAGTTAAAACAAGGCGGTGAATATTATAATCCTAATTGGTGTAGTATACATTATGGAAAAGAAGACACCCAATTGTACATTTGGTTTATTATGAACTCAAAGGAAAGCAATAGATGTCATATTAATTCCACCCTAGAAGACTTATTCAGCAAAATAAATAATAGTCTTAATAATAATGGATATGTTTGGATTGAATTAGATATGTTTGACAATATTAATGTTAACTTAGAACATAGCATGATATGGTGTGATACTGATAAAGGTAAATATATTATAGATAGTTATATTAGACAAAGAGAGCCAGAAATTAGAGAGTTAAATTGGTGTGATTTTGAATCATTGGTAAAGGATCCAACTATAAGTAACTGGAATAAATTATGTAAGAGTCAAGAGAAAGATATAATAGAAGGATCTATTGAAATAGAAATTACCATACGTTATCTTGAAACTGATAAATTGATGAAAAATTAATTAGTTAATTAAAGTAATAAAATGGTAAATAAACCATATAAATCCCTTAGAGATTCAGTATCGCCTAATGGTTACCTAAATAAAAATCAACATTTATTCATTAATTTAGTTACCTTATTATTTACGATTTTATTATCATCAATAGTATTGATCCAATTATTCACTAACTGGATTAAAGATGCTACTTTAATTTCCATACCCATTATATATAATGGAGGTGAAATTGTGGGTCTTAATAATAATTACGATCCGATGTTTAGTATAGTTGATAGTTTTGTAGATATCTGGAGTTTAACAACTTCTGTATGTAATGTATATAAAAATAATAATGTTAGTTATGCGTTAATCAATCCAAGAGTAGCCAATATGACTACATTACTTTGTACACAAAGTCAAAATATGACTGTACAATTTATGAATGAAACATCTAATGGATATATTTTTATACAATTAACAATTATTTCCTGTGTTATAATGATAATCTCTAGTTTAACCTGGTTAGGAATAAAATATGTCTATTCAAATCGGGAGAAAATTATAATCTATATGTTTGCATTTATTATCTATATTACTTTTATTATTCAAAAAGTTAGTTGTCTAGTAGCTTTAATTCTATACTTAGAATGGTTAGATAATCAACATAATTATGTTGGGTATAATCCGCCTAATTATTTAACACAGTGGACCTTTATGTCGACTGTTAGTTTAATGATAATAACTACTTTTGATTTAATAGTAAATGGATTTAGACTACATTACTTTTTTAGAGTTTAACCTTAAAGTAAACTAAAGTTTAGGATAACGAGAAATTTGAGTATTATGCAGCATACCAAAGTGTAATATTATAAGTTTGCTGTCTAGTACGCGATTACAGTTCTAAAACTGAATATAAATTAAAATTTATTAACTAACTCAAATGGAATATTTACCAGTTGAATTACTATATCAAATTATCCAACAACAAAATAATGTTACGGATATATTAAATTTATGTAGAACCAATAGATTTATTCAACGAATTTGTCAAGACGATTATTTTTGGCATAATCTCTATCAAAAAAGTGGTTTCCCTATCAATACAGTCAAGTCAATTCTAAGTTGGAAAGATAATTTTTTGACAGCTTATCGGAATCGAGATGTCTATGATCAATTAACTGACATTAAATTGAACGATATACTATTATATTTAAATATTATAGAAATCCAAAAATGGTTTAATACTCATAATTATTTTATTGATGATCATAATAAAAGGAGAAAAGATGAACCACCATTTATTTCGATCACTAGACGTTTTACTAGTTTCCATGATAATACAGTCTACCGCGATGGACATGGATGGATTGGGCCTTATATGAACAATTTATATGAAGATAGCCGCAAATCCACATTCAAAATTGAGAAAGATAATCAATTACACATGTTGGAAGGTGGTAATGGTATGTGGGATCGAGATTATATGTTATTGCCATCTAATCGAGTAGTAACTGAATTTTATTATCGTACTACTAGTATATTATTGACTCTTGAAGAATTTTTGAAGATTGATTTACATCAAATCAATTATCGATCAACTATTACTATTGATGATGAAATTAGAAGTCAAGTATCATTACTGGTATCATCTTATAATAAGTATCTAAGTAAAATTGATACTGCCATAATAGGCGAAGGAACATTTGATCAGATGTCCATTATAACAAAAATAACTCGATTAAGATTAATATTATTCGATACCATTATTAATTAATTAAATTTTATCAGTTCATATTAATAAGTCAAGGAAATAGTAAAAATATTGATATGATTTGTGATTATATGACAAATCATGTTATACTTGATTAGAATCTAGGATAATATAAAAATATACATTTTCCCAAGTATATTCGTCAAATAATCCAATAAAATATCTATTTCGACAGAAGATATATTATCTTAACAGATTTATTAGGAAGAAAATTAAGGACATTAAATATAGATCCTTCTTTTGACTTATTGATTAAATTTACTGGTTACGTGACTTAATGAAGTTGTAATAATTGATCTTGTGTCATTATTACGCTAATAAGTTAATTGCTCTCAATATTTATCATTTTAAAAATCCCAACATATCTACAATTTATAAAATTAGGTTGAGTATCATAATTTTAATAGTTAGATATCTCGATAAAGTTTATCACTAATACATAACTCCTTTAAAATAAATTAGACTTGAATCTAATAGTCATATATTTGAGTTAATTATTATCATGACATGACTTATTTTCTTAGCATTATATTAATTATCATAAGATAATTAATGATAAAATATCATTAATCACCTAAAATTGTACTTTCAAATGAGATGAAATTATTGATAAATTAATATACAATCGATTATTTAAGATTAAACAGTGGAACAATAATTTGAATTAAATTGATATAATTAATCATATCGAATATGATTAATTTGTAGTAATGGCCAAAATCTAAATAGACATTCTATCAGAATCTAGATGTCTATGATCAATCAACTAATTCAAATTTTTCATTATTATAATTATGAATTTAATGGGAGGATGAACAGTAATTTATAATGGAATACTAAATTACTATTATTACATCTATTAAATGATATCCAGAAGTATTGTCTTATCTTTGATCATTCTAATAGTTACTGAATTAAACAGTAACAATACCAACACATTAGTATTAGGAGTTTATTCAATAACAACAAATTATTACTCATCTATTAATATTAATTTAAGAGCGTGAAGAATAGTAGATAAATTGAGTAGTATTATCAAATGGCTTAATTTAGATTAATTTTAATGTATATTAAATTTCTATTAATTGAATTGATGAACTAACAAATAATGGATAATTTAAAAACACACTACAAAAATCAAGATAACATTAATTGAGTAATGGAATAATAAAAGTATCTTTGATAAATGATTTTCAGATAAAAATTTTTGTTCAATTATTTAAATGGAACAACTACCGCGAGAATTAGTACAACAAATTCTGCTTCAACAAAATAGTGTCACTGATATTGTCAATATATGTTAAACTAATAAGTTTATTCAACGAGCCTGTCAAGATGATTATTTTTGGCGCATTCTCTATCAAAATAGTGGTTTCCCTATTAATTTTATTGATGCCAGTATAACATGGAGAGATAATTTTTTGACAGCCTATCAAAATCGGGATGTTTATGATCAATTAACTGATATTAAATTAAATGATCCCAACTTGGTTCAACAAATTATCCAAACACAAAATTGGTTTCAAAATTATGATTATTATATTGATGATCATAGAATAGAAAAAGAAGAACCACCACGTTTTATTTTAATTAATAGACGTATTGGTAACTTAAATAATAATGCCGTCTATTATAACGGATGGATAGATCCTTATATGGGAGGTAAATATGAATATTATCACAAATATGAATTTAAATTGGAAGCCGACAACCAATTACATCTACTTGAAGGTAGTGGTACAAGTATATCGAATAGGGATAAAACCTTGTCGCCAACTAATCGAGTAGTAACTGAATTTTATTATCATACTACTAGTATATTATTTACAGTTGAAGAATTTTTGAAGTTAGATTTAAATCAAATCAATTATCGACCAATTGTTGATGTTGATAAAACTATTAAATTAGTGATACCGATATATAAAAATATATATCGATCTAATGCTAAGTCAACAAAATCTGAGCGAGCTGACAGAGATGAAAAAATATTTGATACTTTAAGTAGTATCACCAAAATAACTCGATTAAGATTAATTTTAATGGAAGAGATGAATAAACTAATACGTAATCGATCACGTAATATTAGAAGATAGAGATAGAAGAATATATTTTTTGGACCAAGGTTTAATAATTAGAAGACAGATGGATCTTCCCTGCTATTATTTTAAATTTATTTAAATAAAAATTTTCTCGCTAATTGAAATGGAACAATTACCACGGGAGTTAATACAACAGATTATACTTCAACAAAATAATGTCACCGATATTATCAACATATGTCAAACTAATAAGTTTATTCAACGAGCCTATCAAAATGATTATTTTTGGCGTAATCTCTATCAAAAGACTGGATTTCCTGTCAATATAAGAAATCCGACCCTAAATTGGAGAGATAATTTTTTGACATCCTATCAAAATCGGGATGTTTATGATCAATTAACTAATATTAAATTGAATAATCCAGAACTCGTTCAACAAATTATCCAAACACAAAATTGGTTTCAAAATCATGATTATTATATTGATGATCATAGTCTTAAATTAACTAAACAAGCACCACCATTTATTTTGATAACTAGAACTTTTGGAGATCAAATAAAAAATGATAGTGTATATAATAAAGGGTGGTTTAGTCCATATAAGGGTGGTAGATATGAATATTATCATAAATATGTACTAGAGATTGGTAAAGATAACCAATTACATCTACTTGCAGGTAGTGGTACAAGTATATCGGATAGGGATAAAACATTGTCGCCAACTAATCGAGTAATAACTGAATTTTATTATTACACTACTAGTATATTATTTACCTTAGATGAATTTTTAAAGTTAGATTTGAATCAAATCAATTATCGACCAACTATTACTATCACTAATCATATTATGGACGAAGTAGCATTATTAGCGTCTCCTTATGAATATATATCGAGTAAAAATGATGCCGCTAACAGAGATGAAAAACTATTTGATCAATTGACTATAATCACTAAAATAACCAGATTAAGATTAATATTATTTATTTATTATACTAAAGAATATCGATGGAAACAAAGTAATGATGAATATTAAATTTCATCAATATGAAGAATAAATAATGCATTGTTTAAAGGTATAACATTTCATAATATATTTTAATTAAAATTAATAGCTAATTAATAATCTATTATTTAATATATTAGTAATAATAATTTGATCAGTTTAAAATAGTAACAAATTATTTACCATTTATTACTAAGGGAAGAATTTAGAACAAATTAAGTGGGTTTTATTATATCTAACACTGAAAAATAGATTCAAATAATATATTATTTGAATCTGCAAGTTAAAACTCAATTAAAATTTATATTTAATTTAATAAAATGCAATCTTTAGAAACTCTACCAACAGAACTTATATTTAATATTTTATCACTACAAGGTGGTGATATAGACATAATTAAATTATGCCAAATTAATAAACAATTCCAACAATTATGTCAAGATGATTATTTTTGGCGTTTTTTGTATCAATATAGTGGATTCCCTCCATTATTATTAAATACTAATGTAAGTTGGAAAGAAAAATACTCAATAGCATATCAATATCGTGATCTTTATGATCAATTAACCGATATTAAATTAAATAGTCCAGATTTATTAAACAAAATTCTAATTATTCAAGAATGGTTTAAAACTAATGATGTTTATTTAAATGATGAGACAGGAGCAGTACTTCAAATGACCCCATTCATTTTAATAGTTAGACCTGTCGGTAAACTTAAAGATGATACCGTTTATAAGACATATGGTGATATTAGTCCATATTTTGAAGATTCACGTTTAACTTACAATTTAGTAATGGGATCAGAAGGATTTCTTCATTTACCTTTATATAATAAACATATCCGTGATGAGAAAATACCATTATTAAAGATGAAAAGAGTAGTTACAAGTGATGATTCAACTTATATTAAATTAACAATTGAGGAATTTATATCATTTGATTTTTCTGTTTTTAATTATCATCCTTCAGCTCTACCTTTACTGAATAATCCCGAGATTACTCTTACTATTACTACAATGGCAAATAATATAACTACTGATCGTAAATCGAGGAATCGTATCAAGAAAATTTATGCTTTTCCTTATACAGAAGATTATATTAATGATTTGATAGAACAGCTAGATATAATAACTCAAATAACACGAATTAAATTAATTTTACTTAAATCTAATAATGTCTATGGAATTATCTCACAAAATTTAAGACAATTGGGTTCAATTAGAGTCTAAACATGATAACTAATAGATATAAATGATATTTTAGGTAAATATCCACATTAAAAAGTATTTATAAATTGAATTTTTATTTTATTTTTATAATGTAATAAATGGAGCTTTACGATGCTAAATATCAAACTGATATCAATAATGAACCATATGGTTCACTTAAACCTGGTATGTGTATTTATATAGATAAACATCCATGTACAATTACACATTACACTACGGCTAAACCTGGAAAACACGGTACGTCTAAGACAATTATTAAAGGAGTAGATATATTCACCAATAGGAAACATGACACTTGACATAATACATCAAAACCGGCACAAGTGGTGAAAGTAGAAAAACATAGTTATCTATTAAGTCATATAACTGATGATAACTATTTATCATTAATAGATGATAATAATGAACCAGTTGAGTATTTTAAAGTACCTGAAAATGAAACAGGTGAAAAGATTAGGAATTATTTTGATCGTAATAAACAAGTAAAAATAACCACCATACACGCCGGTAATCAAGAAATGATTTACGATAGTGAAATTATTGAATAAGTAGATGTTAGATAATATTCATCATTAAGACTGATGAATATTAGACTATTTAACAATGAACCCATTTTAATCGATATACATTATCATCTTCGATTTTACATTTCTTAATACTTTCTTGAATATCGATTCGGTATTTATAATTATATTTGTCAAATATGTTATTAGCTATTGTTGAGATATCGTTTTGTTTATCGATTTCTCCAATTTTATATATAAAATAATCTACTTTATTATGAGGAATTATTGATAATCCAGATAATGTCAAATTGTTCAACAGATCCATATCAATAAAATGAGTTTTAATAAAATCTTTAATATCATAATAGTTATCTTTAATAGCCTTAATATTATTAATTAGTTCTTGTAAGGCCCGTTTTTTATTCATTTGTCTATGATACAAAAAATAAGTATGTCTCCAATTACCAATATTTTTATTAATCTGCAATTGAAAATAAACTAATTGTTTCCAAAAATTATCATTAGTATATAATTGTCTCCATTTTTTCGATATTGATAAAAAATTAAGTATTTCAGTCAGTGTTAAATTAGTTAAGATGATATTCTTGATTTCAACTGGTAGGAATATCAATTCCATTAATAGAAATAAAAATGAATAATTTTAGAATCATTTTTCATTATATCTATAAATGAGTCAATTATCCATAGAAAATTTACCTCCTGAAATTCAACTAAATATCTTGTTAGAATGCTATAATATGTCTGAATTATTATATTTATGTCAGACTAATAAGTATTTTCGAGATCTTTGTCTCCTCTATGCACAGTAATCAAAAAGACTATCGTGACTTATATGATCAATTAACTGATATTAAATTAACAGATCCCACATTAGTTCAACAAATAAATTATATTAAACTTTGGTTTCAATGTAATAATTATTATATTAATGATTTAACTGGTCAACGCGATATTTTTAAATATTCTGATGGTTCCTATACCCATAACTTTTTAATCGCTCGTTTTATTTCATCTGGGTCTTATATTAATGGTATAATAGGTATATATGATTCTAACTTTAGATACAGATTTGAGTTCAATTTTACATTCAAGATTAACAAGTTTAGCATTATCTATAGTAGATAGAAAATTATCTGATCAAATTAGAGTAACCACCAATTTAGTAAAGAAAACTACCAGTATTTTAATAACACCTATTGAGTTATTTAATATAAATTGGCAAAAATTAAATTATCATCCTACTATCAATTCCACTCCACAGATTAAACAATTATTACAAGATTTCACAAATCTAGATGAAATATTACAATTACAATTTAATATGTTAAATAATATAACTAAGATTACCAGATTAAAACTTTTATTATTATACAATGTTATTTAAGTTGATGAACTTCTTACTTAGATTATAAATAGTTGTTTCATTTATAATCTTCCTTTTAATGGTAATATTTATTTGGGACAAAATATTATTCATCTTAATTTAACTGTCATGATCTAGAAAGTATAATAACAAATAACTTGAACTATATCAATTTATTACTTATGATTAGTAATAGAAGTTAGTTAATATATTATCGATTAATTGGGAATTATTCTAACATAATATTCGCCTCTACAGTTTAAAGATCCACCATCATGTTCTGATGGATAAAACATAATAATATCATCATCATCATTAATAAGATGAAAATCTTTACGTTGATCTTCACCTTTATTATGATTTCTATTTACTAACAATCCATTATTAATACCAGACATTATTACATGATTTTCAGTTTTATATTTAATAATATGTGATTCTGTAATATCATAAATACAATCACTTTTCCAATATCCGTCAATATCTTTGAATTCATTTAAATCAAAAACTAAAATTCGATATTTACAGTTAGTCTTAAGTTGATCAAATTGTATATTATTATTGGTAAAATTATGGGTTTTAAATATTTCCTGTTGTTTGATCCAATCATCTAAAGTGTCATCAATAATTGGTATTTGATGATATTTGGCATATTTAAATAAATTTTTAGCTTCTCTATAACCAATACTTTGATAAATAGATCTATATAATTTGAACCCTCTATTGGCGGCTTGAATTGGTGGAGAAGAGTTAAAAAATATTAGATTATGTTGATCTTTATCAATGAGATCCATCCAAGTGGGTCCATATTGCTTTTCAAAATAATTAACTAGTAAATCAACACCCCCTTCATAGGAAACTACTAATTTTATGGTTTTATTCAAATTAATCATAATTAATTCATTAAATCGATCTAATGGTACCTTCTCATATAATGAATATAACAAATCAGGTGTTAATAATTGTTTCCATTTATCTACACTTAAAATATCTTTAGCACATTCAAATAATTCTATTTGTTTAATATTGTAAATCTTGCTAATTAAATTATTTATTGGATTTTTATCGAATAATCCTCTCTTGATCAATTCACCATAAATATTGATAGCTGAATCGTTATTCAAAGTATCCGTCCCATTCATTAACGCATTGAAAGCAATAATCAATAATTTATCTCTTTTATTACTATTTTCATAATTTGTTGAATTTGTATCAAGTAAGACTAATAATTGATCAGTATTAGCCTCAAGGACACTATTATGTACTGCATAATATCTATTAGCACCTTTTTTAAGGAGCCAATTGAATATATCTGTATCTCTCATAAGATCTCTTAATATAGTATCATTCATATGAATTGAATGCAATGAATCAACGTACTTTACTAATTCCCATATCTGTTTTTTATGTGTATCATCTTTATATTTGTAATAATAAGGTTGAAATACTTCCAGTATTCGGGTAGTATCACTATTTTTAGTTAATAAATAGTCAACTAATTGTCTATTACCGGAATAAACTGACTCTCTTAATATTTTAGCATTAACTGCACTCTTTTGTTCTTCAATCAAATATTTAACTATGTCAATAAAACCTAAATTTGAAGCAACAGATAATGCTTTTTCTGTTAAAGGTGAACTATAATTCATACGTTCACAGATCCATTTAACAAGTTCTAATTTACTACTTTTTACAGCTGTCTCTAATGCTTTACTGTCTATTTTAATATCATCAGGAGGATATTCACCTGATATTAAATAATCTGATGCATATTTAGGTCTTATTAAATCGTCTATGTAATTTATATTATTATTAATATCAATATCTTCATCCCAATATTTACCCATTTTCCTTTTCTCTCTATTATTAAATACTCTTTGTTTAATGATTTCCAATTTGTTATCATAATCTTCATTATTTTTTATAATCATCTGAGTTAAATGTTCTTGTTCCAATTTAGTAAAATTACCAAATACTGTACCATTGACTAATTTAGGTAAATTTTTAACAATATTCCATTCAATGTTAATATTATATTCGTTTTCATTAGATAACTTTTTTACTTCTCCCCAGATATCTTCTATTTTGATATCATGGTTATCTCTTATTAATTTTAATATTTTTCTGGATGATTCCATTATTTCTTCATTACCACTAATAAAGGTACCATCATCATATTTAATTTTATAATTTATCCATTCATTATATTCATCTCGATTCTTATATTTGTAGGAATTAATTCCTATTCTATTATTGGTTAAGTGTTGAATATTAACTTCAATACCTTGTCTCAAAATCTGTCTAATATGGAACAATCTTTTATCAGTCCCCGACATATTTATTATATGAATATGTTATTATTATATTTTCATTTTTATCTAAAAATGAAAAATAATTGTTGTTAACAATTATTAAAAATGTTGAAGACTTTAATTGTTCTAATCTTTTGTTTGTCTTTGGTTAATTCTGAATTATGTTTTAAAAATTGGCGTCATTTTAAATCTGGATATTATGATAATGATATACAAGGCGTAACTAGAGATCTACAAAATTGGTTACATCTTTATGGTACAACTATTAAAGTTCTCAATTCTGGCTTCGGAGATATTTATGATACAGTTGGGGTTGGTTCATATGCTTGGATTTTATACGAACATCAAAACTGTATTTAATAAATTGATTTATTATTTATGACTTACTAGGATGTGTAGAGGTAATATTGAAATGTATTTTCTACCAATAGAAGTCTGGCAATTAATTTTAAATTGGTTATCTTACTCTGATCAATTATCTTTAATCATGTCATCTCAATTATTCAGAAGGCGACTTAAAATGTGTAATTTATCTTTAAGAATCTGGCAATTAATCTTAAATAGGTCATGTTTACCTGATCAAGTATCTTTAACTATGATCTGTAAATTATTTCATCAACGATTAAAAATTATTAATTTTTGTCACATTGACGAAAAATATATTTGTCGATTAACTGATGATATATTGACAAAATATGCAAATATTAAATATTTAGATGTATATGGCCTTAAAAATGTAACAGATAATGGAATTAAACATCTTAAATTAGAAGAATTGGATGCTTCATCTAATTCTTGTGGTATCAGCGATGCGGGTATTATTAATCAACCTTTAAAAAAATTAATTGTCAAATATAATAAAAAAGTTACTGATAACAGTATTAAATTACTCAGTACTCTTAAATCATTAGATATCAGTTATAATGATAATGTTACTAATGTTGGATTAAAAAATTTAAATTTAGATGAACTTTATTTAGATAATAATAAGAGTGTAACAGACGAGGGTATTAAACATCTCAATCTTTCATTATTACATGCACCTGGTACTTGTAAAATTACTGATGATGGTATCCAACATATGACTAATTTGCGTATTCTGAATGCTTGTGGTAATGAGAACATTACTGATACTGGAATTAAACATCTTAACTTAGTTAAACTTAATATTTCATGGAACAACAACATAAGCAATGATGGATTACGTTTAATGCAATTAACTCATTTAGTGAAATATGGCAATCATAAAATAACAGCTGACGGATTTAAACATATTGATTTAGTTAATTTGTTAATAGAAGGTCATATCTGATAATTGAATAATTAAATTAATACGATAATATATATTATATTTAATTAGTTATAATTAAATATGAAGTTTTTAGATCAATACTATATCAATTTTATGGTATTGAGCGTATTTTTTGTATTCTGTCCTATCTATTAATTAGTTCCTCAAATCATGAAACATCATTAGAACTTCTAGTTGTTTTAATATCATATAAACTTCAGTATTATTTAAATCGACAAATAGTTTATCTATCGTTGGTTATATCATTAATTCATAATGATTATCATTTATAGATATTATTTTATTGGATTGGATCATTTATAAAATGTTAATATTATTTATTGTTTTTCATTTTTATTATCTTGTTGATTTCTAGTAATAGTTTTATTAATACTATTATTAAGTTACTTAATAATTTCTTATTTGTGTTTTATTACCATTATTGACAAATTTAATATTTTATTGCACATTAGTAAGTTCAGTTTGACTAAACTTATTGTATATTAAATGGTTATTTCTATTTTTAAATGATCACCTATTATATTTAATAATATAATATACTTATTTTAACTTATCATACTTTTTATCTTACGAAATTAATCAAATATATCAGTTTATTAAAAATTAAAGGGTTTAAAATTCAATGGACATTAATAATATTTTTCTTTTTATCAGATAATTATTATGATATAAACATATCATAATAATTACGTATTGTTACATTAGTTAATGTTTATATCATAATAATTACGTATTGTTACATTAGTTAACGTTTATTATAATTTTATTTAAAGTTATAACCTACTATGAATAATATCTTGAAAGATAATATAAGAAATCGTTTTAAAATAAGTTTTGGTAGTATTTAAGCCCAACAATTTAAATAAATAACTAATTAGATCCAATATTAATTGTCCCAATTAATATTCACATTATATGATAGATTGTAATTGATGACTGAAAAGAAAAAAATAAAGAGCTTAAAATTTAAATCAATCACTGATAACTTTGATTGTAATATAAGTATAATAAATACCATATTAACGTTTAAATTTGTAATATAAGTATAATAAATACCATATTAACGTTTAAATTTGTAATAATTGTAAATATATAGATTTTATTATAATGGTCCTATCAACATCTGAAAAAGAAAGGAAAAGATAATACTCCATATAAAATAAACAACTAATAACTTTTAAATGTTAGCTAATATTTTATGATTAAGAACTATTAGCTATGTATAAAAATAAAATAAAATAAGTAAAATATATAAGGAATAATAGTTCTTAATACAATCTATCATAATAATTATCTGAAAATAAAAATAGAATATGTTTTGCTTAAAAATAAGGGTTTTAAAATTCAACTGTATAACCAATAACTTTAAATATTAGATAATTAATATGATAGATCATGAAAGATGATATTATTCATTAATTATAATTAATACGATATTATTCATTAATTCCAACTATCATATTAATTATCTGAAGAGAGAAATAGTCTTATTAAAAATAAAGGTTTTAAAATTCAACTGAATAACCAATAACTTTTAGATGTCAGTCAATAATTATAATTATTTGCATAGAGATTAGGATTAAGAATAATAGTTCTTAATCTTAACATATCATAATTATTGACTGAAGAGAGAAATAGAATATGGGCTCCATTTAAAAATGGGGAGTTCAAAATTCAAATAACTTTTAAATTTTAGATAATAAGTATGATGGATTGGATTAAGATCTATTATTATTGAATACAAATAATAATAAGTATATGGGGACAAAAATACAATATGCAATATTGTTAAAAAATAAAGGTTTTAAAATTAAACTAAATTATCGATAATTATTATCTGAAGAGAGAAATAAAATATAAGGGGATTTAAAATTCAAGTGAATAATCAATAACTTTTAAATGTTAGATAATTAATATGATAAGTTGGAATTAAGAATAATTAGTTATGTATAAATTAAGATAAACGTATATAAGAAATAATATATAATTTTGATTACAATTCGACGGATACATTTTAGATAAAACGCTATAAAATGGATAGATTTACAGAATTTGTTGAGAAAGAATGTATAGTTGAGGTGGGACAAAAAATAAGATCAAGTATATTATTTAATAAATTCACACAATTTATAAAAGAAGAAGGGAATGAGAATGCGGTAATATTAACTAATACATCATTCACACGATATATGAAGAAACATTTTACAGAATATATACATAAGCGAGAATGTAATGGTAACATATATTATAATATAACTATAGCATCTGAATATAAAGAAACAATATAAAATAATGACAAAGAACAATATAAAGTATGGAAAAAGAGTATAATCAATTATATTATCAAAAGAATAAAGAAATAATTAATGAAAAGAGAAGAGAGAATGAAAGAATAAGGAAACAGGATGACAAAAAATTAACGAAATATTTGGGTACTGATGATTACTCATTCAACTAAAGAGATAAGAATAACCTAATTAAATACATCCATAACAAAGATGAGAATAAAATTACAGAGAAAAGTAATACTTTAATTAATAAATTAAATATAAATAACAACAAATGTAGTAAAGAATCTACTAATGAACTGGAAAATATATCATCGATAAAAAATAATTTACCACATTTAGATGATGTAATTAATATATCAGATAAACCATATATAGAAATAAACTTAATGAATGGAGAAATATATAAAAAATATATGCAATGGTTATACTACTAAATTTAATAAACTTGAAGAAATCCGCAAACAATATTATAATACAGACATTGAAAAAATAATATTAAAAATAGAGAATATGTTAGAAGAAAAAATCAATAATATTGAGAAATATCATCCAGAATTCAATGATCTAGATTTTTATTGTTAATAAATTTAAATGATGAGTTTCTCGAACATTTCATATAGTTTTAATCTATGAATTAAATGATAGTTGTAGGAAGATAAAGAATTGAATCTGTATGTTTACGATCGAGAAATCCAGTAATAGATAAATGTAGTGAATCATTTCTGCCTAAAGTACCTAATTTAAAATGTTCTTCAATAGTTCGTAATAAATTATAATGATTAAAATATTGGGTTAAAACTAAATTGGATTTAACATTAGGTCCCCAAAAGGCAGTATAAATATGATTATTAACATCATTAGGATCACGACTTTCATCAAAAGTGATAATAAAGATTCGATTGCGAGTAAATTTGACATCTCTTAATAGTGGAGCAAAGGTTTGAAATAAGTATTTATTGGCATAATCAATATTAGTATTATGAGCATCATTAATAACATTGGGAATATATAATACAAATTGTGGAACCTTATTATACATAATATCAGCTTGTAGTTGGGAGGCATCAATTATATTGTTATAACGTTGAGGATTAGATTGGACATTAAAATAACTGATAAAGGGATTATGTTTTCTAACATACCATAAAGGATAACTACATTCAGGACCATAGACAGAACAAACATTTTGATAATCTAAATAACCTGAATAAGGATAATTTTCTACATAAACTTTCCAGGAGATACCCTTCATTTCTAAAAGATCAACTAAATTAGTGACATCTAAAGTAACCATATCATCTGAAGTAACAAAAGTGTTACCAGCTGTCAATGCAAAATAATTAGGTTGACTAGGATGTATAACTCCATGTGAATTTGATAATAAAGTTCCTTGATTAGCAAAGATTTTAAAGAAGGGTTGTTTAATAACATCTTGATAATCATTATTTTCAAAGATGATTAAGAAAATACTATCAAGTTGATTCATTTATAGTTATTAAATAATATTTAATTGATTTAAAATAGACTGTTGTTAATTATAAACAAATGGATACCTTACCAACAGAAGTAATAATTAATATTTTATTAAATTTATCATATAAAGATATTGTTAATTTTTGTTCAACTAATAAGAGCTATCTTGATATTTTTAATGATGATCGATTTTGGAAAAGTAAATGTTATTATGATAAATCTATAGATACTTGGAAACAACAATATGAGTCTTATGTAAAATGTTCATGTATTTATATGGCTAAGAAAGATGCTAATATAATAGGCAAGATCTATTATAATAAAAACGAAGCAATTGATGATATTATCAAAAATATTGAAGATGATAAAGTTTATATTGAACCATTAAATATAGATGAGTATTCTTACGAATTTAGAAAAGATCCATGTTGGATGTTGAAATTTAGAAGTAATAGTCAAGATTGTCTTAAATATAATAATGAAATAACAAATCAAATCAAATCGCGATTAATTAGATATCCGGTTTTATTTGGTGATGATAAATCAATAATTTATTCAATCAATAAAATACTATTACCTTAATTGAACTATTTCACTCAATATATTATTCAATAAGACAGTTGTTTAACTGTCTTATTTAATCAACTCAAATTAAGTAGTTTTTCTAGTTATTAAAACTTCAATATATTCAGCCCTAATTCCATGTTCAAGATCATCAATGTAAAAAATAGTTGTCGGATAACCAGTATTTTTATAAATGTAATCAGTAATATCATAACCCCATCTCATAGTAACTAAACTACCCGAAGCATCAATAGGATTACCATGATATTCAGGTGGACAAAGATGATTAATATGGCCATTAGCATCTTTCTTAGCACAAATTTGACTCGGCTTAAATTTATTGACTAAAGGTGTAGTAAAAATATGGGCACCTCCTGGTTTAAGAGTACGCATAATTTCTTTGAAAGCCATAGCTGGATTAAAAACATGTTCCATAACATCTTGAGTGACAACTAAATCAAAACTATTATCCTCAAAATGTTGATTTTCTAGGTCAATATTTAAATGTCCTGAAGAATGTTTTTCTCCAAATTTCATTTTTGGATAATAATGT
>Ga0272448_1003673_pt1 | contig 18126 bp, 16 predicted proteins | sample YNPCB0191_FD_202220 | JGI IMG/M metagenome (GOLD analysis project Ga0272448, IMG submission 202220) | Hot spring sediment microbial communities from Yellowstone National Park, WY, United States - YNP-CB-019-1 | ecosystem: Environmental > Aquatic > Thermal springs > Hot (42-90C) > Sediment... | reverse complement strand
GGTATCAAAAAGAGGGAGTTCAAGGATGAGGTATTCACCCTTACCTTTATGCCCAAGATGGAATCGTTAAGATAAGAGGGTTCGATGTTCAATGTTCTGGGTTCGAGGTTAAAATCTATTTTTTTGCCCTTTATCTTTTCTCTTTTTATTTTCACCATTCACCATTTACTATTTACCATTCACTTATTATTCGCCGAGGAATACAAGTTCGAGGCATCAGAGTTTGAAAAAAAGCCCTATCGCATAGGCGGCTATATAGAATTCTATCCCGTATTGTTCGGTCTTGATAAGAATTCCAGCCTTTACAAACTGAACTTCTACAACAGAAGCGCAGGGGGCACTACAAAGCAGTATAACGGTAACCTACAACTGGAAGGAAGTCTGGAAAAAGGCATCCTGCGCGCCTATGTGAAGACATTTACAAATTATACCAATTCCTATCAGACAGAAGCAACGAAGACTACTGTTTTTGAAGGGAAGATTTCCATAAAGCCAACGGACTCATTCATAGCAGAAGCAGGAAAAAAGACACTTAACTGGGGCAAGGGATATGCATGGAACCCTGCAGCGTTCCTCGATAGAACAAAGGACCCCAATGACCCTGAGCTTTCCCGGGAAGGTTTCATCGTCGGCTCCCTTGATTTTACAAAAAGCCTTTCAGGTCCACTTAAGACATTTTCCTTTACACCAGTTCTCATACCTGTATATTCCGGTGTGAATGATGACTTCGGAGAGTTAGACCACCTGAATTTTGCCTCAAAGTTTTATTTTCTCCTGTATGATACAGATATAGACCTCATGTTTTTAACTGGTGGCAGTAAAACTACAAGATATGGCATGGATTTCTCGAGGAATCTGGCAAGCAATCTTGAGATACACGGTGAGTTTTCATGGATCAATGATTTTAAAAAGACAATAACCGACAGCAGCGGCAACACATCCCAGGACCGATATAATGCCATAAATTATCTAATAGGTTTACGCTACCTCACCGAGAAGGATACTACATTCATCCTTGAATACTACCATAACGGCACAGGCTATAACCCTAAAGAGATGAGGGACTATTTCACCTTTATAGACAGGACTTATGAGATGTATACTTCTAAAGGAAACAGAACCATGCTTAATAAGGCTATAAATCTTGCAAGCAACGCTTATGGCCGTATAAATCCGGCAAAGAATTATCTTTACCTTCGTATCAGTCAGAAGGATCCCTTTGATATATTGTACTGGACACCTGCGGTCACACTGATTACCAACGTAGACGATAAGAGCTTTTCACTGATGCCTGAACTTTCATATACAGGCATCACAAACCTCGAATTTCGGTTAAGGGGTGGACCGATTGTCGGCGTCCGTAGTAGCGAATATGGTGAAAAACAAAACGATTACCGGATAGATTTCAGGATGAGGTATTATTTTTAACGATCCTATTAACGTAAACCCATTAGCCCATATAGCACTTATTTTTCATTAGCCTTAGGGTCACACATCACATAGCACACCCTGGAGTTGCCCCCCGTCAAACCGGACACCCCTCTAACTTATTCTACATCATCCTGTATTCCCTTGGTGATTTCATCTTAAGCCCCTTATGGGGATGATGTATATTGTAATCTTCAAACCATAGCTAAACCCTCATGGGTACGTACCGGTCCTCCCGTATACCCGGGAAAAAGAAGTTAATTGACCCTCATGATACGGTATACCCGTTTATGGTTCACAGGACTCTCTCCATGGTCTTCTTCCCTAATAAACGCTGTAACTCACGAACTTGTTTTCGAAGATTCTTCACCTCAGACAGAGGTACAAGGGGTTCTTCACTTTGGGCAGCCAGAAGGCCACCTTCATGGATAAGACGCCTCCATTTGAAGAGTTGATTGGGATGGACCTCATACTTTCGTGCCACAGAGGAGATGCTGTTACCAGGTTGTTTAAGCTTCCTCAACCATGGCCTTTTTCTGCTGGTGAGTACTATCGTCTTCTTCTCTTTTCCGATGTGATGACGTCTACCGGACTCATAGTTCTTTTTCCTGCTCTTACCTTTTGATTATAGTAAAAACTCTATGGCTATTACTACACCTTATTTTGGTTAAGAGGGTGTGTCCGGTATAAACGGGGGCTACTACAAATAGGATTGAAAATTATTAAGCTTTATCTCACATATTGCGGCTCCATATTTGCCGCATGAATGGAGAATGCATGATGGAGAACAATTGCCCTCAAGGCTGATATATATTTCTCCTTTGTCGTCTTTAGTAAATCCAGGAGGAAGATTAATTTTTTTCCAGTTTACTGACGTCCCTTGACTACAGGGAGACACATACTGAGTAATATAGGTATAAGGGGACAATGAAAAATATGGCTGGTTATCATGAGCATAACGTATGGCAAATTCTACTCCTGCATGGGCAAGGGTATATGCATGATATGAATATATAGGATAATCTTCTGCTGCCTTTTTTGAAGCGACAAAAGAAGTAACCCCGACCCCAATCAACGCGGTGATTGTAATGGCAATAATAAGCATGATGAGTGCTATACCTTTACTGTTCAATAACGATTTCATAATTACTATTAAATCTGTCCGTCCTGTTCTTTGGATATATTGAAGTGGCAACAACGACTCTGCATTTTGGAACCACACCTGTTTTATCAGAAGGCATTCCACAATCTTTTTCAAGGGTAGCAGAAATAGTATAAGGAGGCTGTGTAGTATAATCTGGTTGTGTAAAACTGATGATATTACTCGCAATCGGTTTACCATTTCTTAAAAGTGTTGTGCCGCTTATGGTGTACTGTACACATAGAGTTACATCACGTGATGTATGTGCTTTTCTTAAACCACTTGGACAGGAAGCATCATAGTCAATTGCATCAATTATGTCTCTTGAAATACGTTGCATAAGATACATCCCATCCTGATACAATTCACCCTGACCCTTCATTATCTGGTATGTCCGCGAATTACTAATCAAGAAGGAAAAGGTAAAAAGGCTTATAATTGAAAGAACCACAATAACACTTACCAGTTCTATGAGGGTAAATCCTCTTTGCATCTTATGGTCTCGTTGTATAGTTTCTTCCAGTAACAATAGTTGTTACCATATACGCGCAGGTATCATCATTGCATCCAGGTGGTGTCACATAAATCTTTATAAGTTTATATGGTGTACTCCTTATCCAGCTAACATTATTATCTGAAATAGTTGACTTTTCCTGCCACTTAACTGTTCCATCTATTACAGTTGCACCTTCAATTGTTGGCCACAGAGGCTCTGAAGAACCTGATGTACCCGTAACAGTGGAAACGTAAAAATGATTATTAAAAACTGTGGGTTGAACTTTAGTACCGACAGTATATATCGTATTCGGTTGCCATGCAGGAATTGTGTCTACTGTCCATAACGGTTCTGAACCACCAGATTGTAATAATGTGGAAGCTGAAATCTGTTGCCATGTCACACTTCCATCAAAAGGTAAGGTTGGTTGTGCTGACGCACCTGCAGTGAATGTCGTATCTTCTTGCCATGTGACATAATTGTCAAAAACAATCGCTGAAGTACCAGTAGGCCATACTGGTTGCGAACTACCAGAAGTCATCGTAGTAAATTCACACCAATATATAAAATCAAAACCTGCCCAATCTACTTCCCAGAAACATACTCCATTCGATGTAGGCCAATTGGGTTCATTCGTTGTTGAAGTTCCCAATATAAAAGTTGCTCTATAATAATGCCCATTTTCGCTTGTTGGTCTTACTAAAGAACCAACCACATAATTAGTATTCGGTTGCCATGGTGGAGGTTTTACACACTTATAATAATGGTTATTCGCTGTAAGGGGTCTTACCATGTCGCCAAGACTATGACCTTGACCTGCTATCCACTGTGGAGGTTCTATTGATTTATAAAAAAAACCATCAGGAGTTGCGGGACGGACTAAATCGCCTATTGCATACCTATTGCCAGCCTTCCGTTCTTCAAAATATACCCTGTAAAAATTGTTGTATGGCAATGTTGGGTAATTTGTAGGTTTTGCGTAATCACCAACCTTATAGTTTTTGCCAGATGACCAATTTTCAGGAATCTTAATGGTCGTATTATGTGTAGCATCATCTTCATATGCAATATCTCTTATCTCCCATCTCCACTGATAGCCATTATATGAACTATCAGTGAAGCGCAAATCAGTATTCACATCAATGTATGTAGTAGAAACAGTTGTTATGCTGTCGTATGCATTCTTGGTAATGTCTTCTATCTTTGCTTCCGCAATAAAACGGGCTTTCCCTGCTGTTTCAGGTTTCATTGAATCTCTCACAACAGAAGTAAAGGCAATATATGCAAGGGGAACAAATATGCTTCCTACAAGAATAAAAATAACAAGCTCTATGAGCGTTATCCCTTTTCTGTTCATTCCTTTACGTTGTTGGCTCTGCCTTCCCTGTGATATTGAATACTTTCACCTTGCTTCCGCCCGATAGAGTAATTATGCAATCACCTGAAAGTATTGGCTCACCAAGTGTGTTAAATGTAAGTGTATTACATATATCTGTTGTTACTGTTTCGTTCTCTGGAAGTTTTTTTGCTTCTTGCTCCATATTGTCCGAGCGCGATATTGTATATGTGTTTCCTGAAAAAATTATCTTGTAAGGTCTTCCAATGCTGATCGCTTTCATTTGCGTATATCGTATATCTGCAATGACTTGGTCTGATGCAACTACGGATTTTGTTCCGGCAGTATTTATTTTAAGCCCTATTGAAAACGCAAGAATAGCCAGAACAACTACAATGATGACTGCTTCGATGGCAGTGAAACCTTTATCGTTCATAGCTCGTATATCATACCACATAATAAGTGATGCACGATGCATGATTTAAAAAGATTTGATGTATTATTGTGCATCGTGTATTGTGTCTCGTGTCACGCATCATAGGGGCAGCCTTGTTGCCTCTTACGTGGGCAGCTTTTCTGCCACAATACCAGCTTCCTGAATGGCTGCATTGATTGCTGTAGTAAGAAAAAAGAGTGCCTGGTTATAGGAACAGTTTTTTGTTACCTCTATGCCAAGGGCAATTTTGTGTTCCTTTGTCAACGCATAGTAGGTGAGGGATTTCCTCTGTTCCTTATGCAGTGAGTTCTGGCTCATGGTATTGGTATTATTGACAAGGAAATAATAGTTTTTGTCTTCAATAGTGCGGTTGATTTTGAGAGCCACTTTCACAGCGAAGTTTTCAAGTTCGAGCTTATCTCCATTTGGAAGGTCAAATGACGGTGCGTCAATGACATTACACTGGCCCCATCGCCGGGGGTTCCGCTTATCACTAATCCATACAGGTGAGTAAAAACCGCTTCCCTGATGGAGATTGAGTACATAGTCAGCCTTTTTTATGAGTTCTTTTGCAAGATTCACAACCTTTATATCAGGGTTATTGTGCGTATGTTCAGGCAGATGGAAAAGACGGTTCATATCACCACCAAGACCATTCCGTCTTTTTAAAGTAATGGCATGGAGGTTAAGGCGTGGTACGATAATGAGTGTGCCTTTTGTAAGTGACACTGTTGTATATCTTTCAGCTACAACAGGGCAAGACAATTCATCTCCGTGTATACCTGCAAACATGACAAGTATGGGTCCTTTCTGTTTTCCCTTGATGGTGTAAACAGTGACCTCCTGTTTTGTTCCTTCAAAGAATCTCTCGACCTGTACTTGAGACGTGGTTGGTTGTTTACACCCGGTAAGGCAAAGGAGAAGAACGAGGACTGCTATGACATACAGAGGCGCATATTTCATGCTGGTAAGTCTCACGAAACAATTGATTCGCCAATGATAGACCAGCTTCCTTTTTCCTTTCGTAAATACAAGATTTTTCTGGAATCGCTATCAAAGTTATTGGAATGGTATTTCTGCCTGAATCGGACAACTGCAATGGTGCCTTTATATTCTGCGGGGGTAAATATTGCCACGTTGTCTATTATTAATCGTATACGTTTTTTTGTGCTGTTGACCCTCTCCTTATGGCGTTTGAAAGCAGCGTAATTCATGCCATCGCTGCTCATAAAATCTGGCGAATAAAAGCTTAAATATTTTGGTGTATCAATCCGTTCCCAGGATTCCTTCCATGCAGAAAGGAACGATTGAATCTCCTGTGATACTGCATCAAGGTTTTGTTTGGTAAGGGTCTCTACTTTATCCACAATCACTATAGGTGTTCCACCTGGTTTGATATATGTTGCGATTTCCTTGAGTGAATCATTGTCAGTGACGATGCAACCCTTTGTATTTACAAGGTCTTTTCCAATATTCTGTTCTTCACTATGGCCATGGAGCCAGATTCCATTGCCGCCCTTTCCCTCTTTCCGTGAAAGAAAATTGGGATAATTGAGAACAAACGCTCCATATCCGTATTTTTTAGGAAGCTTGTCTCCAGGGATATACCGTACAAGAAAGAAAATACCCTCAGGTGTCGCTTCATCCCCTGGTTTTTGTTTATCCTGATGATTTGCCCCAACAATGCACCGGTATGCTTTAATCAATGAAAATGTGCCGTTTACAAATCTTATAAGGGAGAGTCGTTTGAGCTGTTTTTCACAGAGGAGCATATATTCACCCTCTGTAGCATGGATGAAGGGTGAAGGAATCTTATCTGCTGTTGAAAAGAGGTCGCTTGCAACTTCTTTTGTCTGTGCCACTAAGTGTTCCCGAGCAGTAACCTGAGGTTCTTTTGTTTTTTTGGTATCAATCTGTGCGAGGCTCAAAAGGCCATTCTTTTCAAGCACATTTATCAGATGCCCTGTCTTCTTTTTTTCATTCCAGAGAAGGGCGAAAAGAATGGCGTTTGAGATACAGAGTAACACTATAATTGCAATTGTAAATCCGAAAAGATTATTTTTTGATTGCATAACGTATATACGGTAAAGCCATCATCCAAAAATTTTTGCTATTATAGTTGTGTCTCATGATTGTGTCAAGAAATTTTGAACTTATACATTCTCCTCTCCAAAGATTGTCCATCCCGATACACCCTTCCTGAGATAAAGGAGTTTTGTTTGGTGATCATTAAAGTTATTTGAACGGTATGTTTGATGGAAGCGGGCGATTGCCACAATGCCTTCATAGCCTGGCGGGGTGAAAAATGCCACGTTATCAAGTGTTATTTCAATAAATTTTTTTGTTTTATTTACCCTTTCTTTATTCTCTTTAAAGGTCTTGAAGTCTATATTCCCTATCCCCTTGTAATCCGTTGCATAGAACTGCAGGTGTCGTTGCGTATCAAGGCTTTCCCATGCTTTTCTCCAATCCTCAAGAAAAGCCTTTAAATCTCTTTGTATCTCAAGTTGCTTTTTCCTGTCAGTGAATTGAATCGTCTGTACCACGACAACAGGCGTGCCCATGGGTTTGATAAGGGTAGCAATTTCTTTGAGGGCACTGTTATCAATGATAATACTCCCATTTGTTTCTGTAATATGTTTTTTTATTTCTTTATCAGGATTGTGGCCATTGAGCCATATACCAGAGCCGGTCTTTCCTTCTTTTTTATCAAGAAAATTCGGATAATTGAGAACAAAGGCACCGTATCCATAGGTTTTTGGTAAATCTTTTCCTGGAATGAATGTAGTGGTGAAGAATACACCCTCCGGTGTTGCCCTGTCTCCAGACTTTTGTTTATCTTTTTTGTTTGCCCCTATGAGGCAGGGGAAAGTTTTTACAAGAATAAATCTGTCTTTGACAAATTTATACAGGGAGAGTTGAGGAGACGATTTTTCGCACAACAGAATATACCCATTATTCTCAGCAAGGATGAAGGCGGAAGGAACCACTTCAGGCACTTCCGTAACAGGCTTTGTAACCTTTTGAGATGGTTTTTCTGAAACCCTTTCCTGAAATGTGCTGAATGTGAAGATTGAAACAAGATAGGACCAGTTCATCACAACGGCAGCACATAGGGCAACCACAAAAACGCCTAAGAGCGCTACCACATACCTGTGTCTTTCCCTGTAAGTCCTTCTTTCTTTAGTTTCTATGTTTTTCTCTTCTTTCAAGGCACGTCGAACAGTTTGTTCATTCACAGTAGATTCTGTAAGAGAAAAGGCAATCTCAAGGCATTCTTCGCAGAGTTGATTGATTGCGCCAGGATAGCCCTGGGATGATTCATATATGAGTTTTATAGCATTAGTATCAAAACTGACAAGACCCTTTGAACCTGCTTTTATAAGACGATACTGGATATATGGTCCCACTTCCTCGAACGTAAATGGTGTGAGCATATACATGATGGTGATTCTCTGGGCAATATTTGCATTCTGCGGTTCTTTCAATCGTTCCACAAACTCAGGCTCAGCAAAGAGAACAATGGAGAGAATCTTTTCTTTGTCAGTCTCAAAATTGGATAGTATACGCACGAACTGGAGAAGCTCATGAGAGAGGTTTTGTGCATTATCAATAACAAGGATATTATCCTTCCCTTTTTGAAATTCATCGAGAAGAAAGTATCTCAATTTGTCAAACATGAGCTTCTGAGAAGCCCTCTCCTCATCAGAAGGTTTTAAAATGCCGAATCCTTTTAGAATCTCTTTGAGAAAGGTAACCTCGTCCATCACAGGATTTTCAATATACACGGCATTGTAGACCTTCTTATTAAGGGAGGATAAAAAGATATTGGCGAGCGTTGTCTTTCCAACCCCTTCATGACCATAGATAAGTGCAAATCCTTCCCTGTGCCTTATAAGAAATCGTAGATGGTCAGATGCTTCTTTGTGGGAGATTGATTGGTAATAAAACCGAGGATTGAAGGTGGCTTCAAAGGGTTTTTCCTGGATTCTGAAATATTCAAGATAACTCATGGCATATAATATGTTTTTACACTGTATTGAGCGCTTTATGCAATAAATATTTGATAAATCTATAGTATTTTATGTATATTGTCTCCATGCTTATCTCAATTCTGATTCCCGCATACAATGAGATACACACCATAGACGAGATCTTACAGAAGGTTTTTGAAACCCCGTATGAAAAGGAAATCATCATTGTTGATGATGGTTCAACAGATGGAACGCGGGAATATCTCAAAAAACTTAAAGAAAAAGAAAAGGATAAGAATATTAAAGTAATCTTTCATGAAAAGAATATGGGAAAAGGCGCTTCCATACGGACTGCTATTGCAGCTGCCACAGGCGATATTCTTCTTATACAGGATGCTGACCTTGAATATGACCCGCGAGAGTATCCTAAATTACTGGGACCCATCATTGAGGGCAAGGCTGATGTTGTGTATGGCTCCAGGTTCATGGGCGGGCCCCATCGGGTACTCTTTTTCTGGCATTATGTTGGCAATAAAATTATCACACTCCTCTCCAATATGTTTACGGACCTCAACCTTTCTGATATGGAGACAGGGTATAAGGTATTCACACGTGAAATATTGAAAGATATTGAAATCAAATCAAACAGGTTTGGGTTTGAACCAGAAATCACTGCAAAGATGGCAAAGGAAAAGGCGCGCATCTATGAAGTGGATATTGCATATTATGGAAGGAGTTACCAGGAAGGGAAAAAGATTACCTGGAAAGACGGAATCAAAGCCCTCCTCGCCATACTGAGATTCAACCTGTTTTCAAAATAATAATTAAAACCATGGGACAGAGGGGCATTTTTATGTTCAATTTAGCTCATGGCTGATAGCTCATAGCTCATCGTTCATCGTGCATCATGTATCGTCCAATTACACTTTTGCCCCTTCAACTTTACCTTTTTAATATCTAAGGATACCAAGAAGGTAGAGTATAAAAAGTATGAGAACGAAATTGAGAACGATGAGGGTGATTTCCAGGATAGACTGTTTTTTCTCCTCACGTTTTCTTACAGAGGAAAGAGGAATGTTGTCATCCATGAGCACCCGTGAGACGATTTTTCCATCAATGCCATCCCGTGACTGGGCATAGGCAAGGAGCAAGCATCGGTCGCATATGTAATTGATGAGCCTCGGATACCCTCTGGATGCATGGTGTATGAGCCTTAGTGCCCTCTCGTTTACATCCATTGTGCCTTTCATACCCGCCTTGATAAGCCGATAGTTGATGTAGGATCTGGACTCGTCAAGAGAGAGAGGTTTTATGTAGTAGGTTACTGTTATTCTCTGGCTGAGGTGGCGCATACGAGGGGCTTTAAGTTTATCCAGGAATTCTGGCTGGGCAAAAAATATGGTATGGAGAAGTTTCTGCTTATCGGTCTCGATATTTGAAATGAGCCGTATAAGGTCAAGGAGTTCGTCGGAGATGAGCTGTGCCTCATCAATCACGAGCACTGTCTCTCTGCCCTTGGTATATTCATCAATAAGGAATGTTCGTAAGGTATCGTAGAGTTCCTTTTTTGTATGGGGTTCAAAGGGTGCGTTGAGTTCTTTGAGCACCTCCCGTATGAATTCCATATCATCCATGATGGGGTTCAGTATGAGGGCTGAATTATACGCCTGTCTATCAAGGGAATCGAGGAAGATACGGGACAGGGTTGTTTTACCTGAACCCACATCACCACATATGAGGGCGAACCCCTCTTTCTGGGTCAGGAAAAACCTAAGGGAATCAAGAGCCTCTCTGTGATGCTTTGATTCGTAGTAAAAGGCAGGGTCGGGTGTCATACCAAAGGGTTTTTCAGAGAGGCCAAAGTATTCGAGATAGGGAATCTCAATTTCCATAAAAATAGTATACATGTTTTACGTTGTACATGGAATGTTTTTTACAGGCAAGGCACAAGGAGCAAGGGGCTGGACATTGAGTATAAAAGTTCAATGTTCTACGTTCAAGGTTATTACCTTAGCTCATGGCTCATGGCTCATGGCTCATGGCTGATAGCTCATCGTGCATCGTGCATCATGTATCTATTAATTCTATCTTTTGTTGTTTGATGGTTTGGAATCTGGTTATTATATTACACGTACCACATCTCCATCTCAAAGTTCTCACCAGGCATGGTGATTGCAAGATATCCTCTTTTGGGAATTCTATCAACCTCCATCTCTTTCGCTTTGAGTGATACCCATACGTGTAAGGTCTCTTGTGCCTGTAAACCCAGAAATTCAGTAGGTATTTCCATCTCTAATATCTCTGAAAAGACAATAGCGATGGGCGGTTCATTGACCGGGATATAGCCGTTAGCCTCTTTTATAAAAACTTCTATGCTCTTCCTTTCTGTGTGATAGATGAGTCGTAGTGATTTCTTTCCCATGAAAAGTACTTCAAAGGATGTGTCCTCCCCATTGGATATAAGATTTTTATTAACATCGACCCTGAGGAAAAGACAGCGTTCATTAAAACCGTAATAGCACCCTTTAATGAGCGGAATCGACTCATGCATGGCAACGCCATGCCCCTTTCCTTCGAGAAAACCAGAACCTATCCATTCAAAATAATTTGTTACTTCACCATCAATAATAGGATACAGAAAATTTACCGGTTCTCGAGAAGGCCGTACCTCACGGTCCTCCAGCATAATAGGAATACTGAGATTTTCCGGTACAGCTTTTTCAAGAAACCTATAGACATTGGAAAGATTTTCACGAAACAAAAAATCAAATATGTCATCATTTTCTGAAGAGTGCTCATCACCATACCACCAGAACCAGTCGCTTCCCTCTGCAATATAGATGGATTCCCAGGCGTCTGGATTTTTTCTCTCCGGATCTTCAGCTTCTAAAAAATCACGTGTTTCAGTAAGCAATGTCCAGCCAGTATTATCCTCTACATGACCTATCCAGATGGAAAAATTTTGTCCAATCCATGATCCCGGATGGTTGTGGCTTAAAAAACCAAAATCCTGTGCACTGGCAAGGTATTCAGATATTGTGGCGGGAATAATGCGTTTTTCTTTTCTTATGCCCTCATAGAGGTAGCGTAAAAAATCAATGCCATCATTTTTATAGTTCTCCCATGCATTTTCTCCATCCATAGCAATCGTGATGAGTGGCATGTGTAACCTGTCCTTTACGGAATCGCCTATCCTCAGTATCCGCTTCAGACAATCTGTGGCTGCATCTTTCGAATCCCATCGTGAATAATGGAATGATATGAGGTCAGAGAGGGTTCTGTCTCGATAGATAATATGTATCTCTTTTTCATTGATACGGTATTTGTACGGTTTATATAAAATTTCAGGATTGACAAGAAATCCTTTCTCATCCCTTTTACCTTCAATCTGAAGACTTTTAAACAGAATGCCTTCATCAGTAGCTACCCAGTCAACATCCTGCTGGGCGTAAAGGGTAAGGGCACTATCACTTACTGACCCTTCCGGTGGCCACATGCCTTTTGGGAGAAAGCCAAAGAGGGTCTCAAAATACTCGAGTGCCTTATGTATCTGTAACGCAGCATCCTCTGGTCTCGCAAAGAGTCTTTCTGGTAAACTGACAGTGGGCATGGCTTCTCGCGCAACCGTATTCTCAATTAAAAGAGGAATAATGGGATGGTAGAATGGTGATGTGGATAGCTCAATCTTTCCCGATAAAGCCAGTTCTTTATACAGGGGTATGATATTTTTTAAAATACGTTTCTGGACACTCTCAAGAATTTTTTTGTCTTCTTCGCTGAAGAGCCTTCCCTTTCTTTTCAAAAACTGCAATTCTTCGTACATTGAGAAAAATACAGGATCTATCCAGGAAAGAAAAAAAAGCACCTGAATATCTCTCAGTTCCTCATCAGAAAAATACTCTTTAATCTTTCCGATAGCCTCTTTGGGATAATAAAACCCCCTCTTTTTGAGAAGATCATAGTACCGCGGGTAGGGTTTTATCATGTTGTCCCAGTTTGCATTAAAAAAATTCATGAGTACAAAAATCTTTTCGTTATCTGTCAGCTCCTCAGGAGGCTTACGAAAAACTTCAATGAAACTATCCTTCACATCCAGATTCTCGTAATCCATGAGTTGTGATAGAAGCGATGGGACAAGATTAAAATTCTGCTTTAATCCATCAAAGTCATTCAGCATATATGCCATGTCATAATAATCCTTGGTTCCGTGGAGCAATACCCAGGGAAGCAGGTATTCACCGGTAAAAAGATTCTTATAGTAGGGCTGGTGCATATGCCAGAGAAAAGCAAGATATATTTCATTCATATTCGTTTACTGCCTGTAATGAAATTAACCACATCGTATGTTCATGCTCTCTATGCTATTGTGAGTATTATATGAAGATTAATGAGTTTCATTGTATTGTAATGTGCTGGCAGTGTATTTCATTATCACTGATTTCTATGATGCCTGCACTGCCAGGGTATGAATAGGAGCTTTTGAAGGCACCAGGGTTGAATAAAATGACATTTTCTTTCCTGGTGAGAAGAGGAATGTGGGAATGGCCAAAGATAATCATATCCACATCCTGAAACTCCTTATACACCACATTTTCGATCCCATGCGGCGCGCCCCTTCCGTGAATTATCCCGATTTTTTTTCCGCCAATCTCTTCCACCCTCTTATCAGGAAGAAGGGGCTTTAATTCAGCATCGTCCATATTCCCCAGGACAGCTTTACAATCCCAATTGTTCAGATATGTATACACCTCCATACTCGTCATATCACCTGCGTGGATGAGTACGGTTACATCTCGAAAGAGGTCTCTGATTTTTTGTTTTGATTCACGGGACATTTTACCGAGATGGGTATCAGACAGAACGCCAATCCGTAGCATTGTTATCGATTACTTTATAGAAAAAAAAGTACGATGTCAACGAAACAGGCATAAATGCCCTCACGGGTTTGACTTGACACCATGCAGATGATAGATTTTACCAATGACCATTGTCAACAAACTCAACAAAAGGCTGTATATATATATCTTCAAAGAGATACTGTATATACTTCTTCTCTCTCTGGCAATTCTTACTTTTATCCTCGTCCTTGCTCGCATAGGAAAACTTACAGACCTCATTGTCAACAAAGGGGTTGAACTCAAGGATATTGTCTTACTCATAGTCTATTCTTCACCCCCCTATCTTACCTTTACGCTACCCATGTCATTTCTCCTGGCAACGATTGTGGTGCTCGGAAGACTTTCATCGGAAAATGAAATACTTGTGTTAAAAACAAGCGGTATCAATTTGCATTACCTGTTTATACCCGTTACCATCATGGCCATACTCATTGCTTTTGTCGGTTTACTCAATACAAATCTGCTTATACCAAGAAGCGGTGAACTCTTCAGAACAACGCTCATTAACATAGTAAAAAAGGGTATAACCATTGAAGATAAGGAAGGCATATTCAATGATACCATTCCAGGTGTTGTCATATACATCGACAAGGTGGATGTGCAACGGAGATATCTTTCAGGGATAGTGGTTTCCGACGACAGAGAAAAAGATTTGAAACAGGTCATTTCAGCAAAACAGGGCTATATCAACATGGATCCCGTATCATTTGATCTCTACTTTGTTCTCGAAAATGGTAACCTCCACAGATGGGAACGGGTCAGCGAGACGTACAGGAACTTCTCATTCAAAAATTATACCTATGCAATGAATCTCACCAACATGATGCCCCAGAGTAGAGATTTACGTAAAAGGCCCTATGAAATGGATAGGCAGGAGCTTCAGAAAGCGCTTACCCATGCCAATGAAAATGACCGGTACGACATACTCCTCGAGATAGCAAAAAAAATATCGTTACCCCTTTCATCCCTTGCTTTCATTCTTATGATAATCCCGCTGGGTATACGGAGAAAGACAGAAGGGAAATTCTCCGGTGTTGTGTATAGCATTGTGCTCTTCGTTATGTACTACATACTCATGGCAGCAACAGAACAGATCGGCAAAATGGTATTTTTTCCTGTTACCCTTACTGCTTTTATGCCAAATATTCTCATTGCCATGCTGGGTGTTTTTCTTATGAAAAATATGAATTACGAAGATTCATATACTGTTGCGCACCGCTTAAAATCACTCTGGAGTTCATACGTTGAAAAAATTAGATAGATACCTCATCAGCAATATTATCAAGATTCTTGCCATCACTGAACTTGCTGGTATTGTGCTCTTTGTTATCATAGAATTTTTCGAGCACATGGATATTTTTACCAGTTCCATCCAGAACTTTTTTCACAGCATCATCTATATAATGCTTAAAATCCCTTACTATGTTAATCTTATTCTTCCTCTTGCATTCCTCACATCAATGCTCATACTCTTGATACTCATGATTCGCAACAATGAAGTTATCGTTGTCAGAACATCAGGAATCAGTTCGCTTGCGCTCATGAAACCTTTTCTTATCCTCTCCTGTATTCTTATCATCGGCACCTTTTTCATTGCCGAATTGGTTGTACCACCTGCCTCAAATGCAGCAGAATATATCTATCGCGTGAAGATCAAGAAAGAAGAACCCTATGTATTTTTTAAAAATTACAAGATCTGGTATAAGAGGGACACAATCATCACCAATATAGATTTTTTTGATACGAAAAAAGATACTATAAAGGGATTAACAGTCCTTGAGCTATCCAAAGATTACACGATTGTTAGACGGCTCGATGCTGCAGAAGGCACATGGAATGATGGTGTATGGGTATTCCGTAATGTAGTAGAAAGAACATTTGCAGAGAATAAGGTGAAGTCACGAAAAACGTATAAAAAGCTGAGTGGTATCATACAGGAACCGCCTTCTGTCTTTAAGGTGGTACAGAAAAATCCTGAAGAGATGGGATACCAGGAACTGGCACAGTATATTCGTAAGCTCAGGCGTGATGGTCACGATATACGGAGGTATCTCGTCGATCTGTACAATAAAATCTCTTTTCCCTTCATCAACCTGATTATGGTCTTTGCTGCATTCTCAGTAGGACTCCGATATGTGAAAACACGAAACATATCAAAAGGTATTCTGTCAGGTATTGTTGTGGGCGCCTGTTACTGGTTCTTTCATTCCATTTCCCTCTCCCTTGGCTACTCTGAAATTTTTCCTCCTCTTTTTGCTGCGTGGCTTGCAAATATCGTATTCCTCTCAGCAGGCGTAATTGGCATCATATCGTTGAGAACATAGAGACATGAAGGCATACCTTGACATAGAAACTGACCGTAGAGGACACCTGACTGTCATAGGAATCTTCCTTGAACAAGGAGAGTTTATCCAGCTGTACGGCGCTCACATCAACACTGTGAATGTGGAAACAATCCTGGAAAAAGCAACGATTATAGTAACCTTCAACGGTGACCGTTTCGATCTCCCTGTGATTAAAAAGCATTTGAATCTGGACGTAAAAGCAACACACCGATCCCTTGATCTTTTTACGGTAAAGAAGAAGTTAGGACTGAAGGGCGGGCTGAAACAACTCGAACAATTGTTTGGTATTACGAGACATACCGAAGGTCTTAATGGGTACGATGCCATGCTCCTGTGGGAGATGTATAACAAAACCGATACCATCGCTGAAGAGGAACGGCATAGTGCCCTGAATCTCCTTCTTGAATACAATCGAGAAGATGTAATGAATCTCGTAGCCCTTGAGCGAGCGCTTTTTGAACATATAGATCGGAGTCACAGCTATGGTTGAATCATTCGAAATAGAATCATCCTATAACACCATATGCGGCTGTATGGTCTTTCCAAAGGGTACGAAAAAATATCCCTGTGTGATTCTCTCCCACGGTCTGGTGAGTTCAAAAGATAGCGATAAGTATATCGCCCTGTCAGAGCGGTTTGCTGAGGCTGGTATTGCAACCTGTCGGTTTGATTATCATGGATGCGGTGAAAGCAGTGGAACCATAGAAGAAACAACCCTCACCATACGGGTTGAAAATCTTGAGAGGGTTGCTGAATTCGTCTTTGGCCATCCTCTCGTGATGACGGATAAAGTCGGGATACTGGGAAGCAGTTTCGGTGGCACCACAGCCATTGTCAAGGCAGCCCGTGATAAACGGATTCGTTGCACCTCATTATGGGCAACCCCCTACCGTGTTGAATACCGTGAGGATGGAAGAATATCTGATATTACGTTTAAGAAAAAAATTTTTAAGGATTTTGCAAGATATAATATTCTCGGTGAAGCAGCAAAAATTTCCTGTGCCCTTGTTATTCACGGAGAAAAAGATGATGTGGTCTCCTGTGAACAGGGGAAAACCATCTACTCCTATATTCAAAAACCGAAAAAAATCATTATCATAAAAAATGGAGACCACATCTTCTCCATGCCCACCCACAGGGAAAAAGCCATTACCCTGTCACTGAACTGGTTTAGAAGGTTTTTCCTCGGATGTTAGGTGGCTTTCCTTCTTTTTCTCTTCCCTCATCTTAACGTGACTTCGAATCATATCCCCGATCACGTTACTCAGTCCGATGCCCAGCGCAAGAGAGAGGGCTAAGATAATACCACCAAAGATAATCAATACACTGATTGTTATAATAGTATTGCCAACACCAATATATTCAAAGACAATCCCAAAGGTAATAACAATGAGAAAGATTCTCACGCCCCTTGCAATAATGTCTCCATATTTTATATTTGCGTTTTCGCAGGTCAGGAAAATAACACGACTGATAAAGGTGCTTAGAATAATCCCCAGTATGATGATGACGATAGAAATAATAATGGTTGGTAGCGCAGCTGATATGCGAGAGGCATATTCAGAGAATTGCGAAATACCAATAAAATTCAAACCAAAAGAGAAGAAGGCCACAACAAAAATCCAGAAAACAATTTTGCTCAATATAACAGACGGCGGTGTTTTCACACCCCCCTTCTCTAAGAAGCCGATGATGCCTATATCGCCTGACCACTTATCAAACCGAAAGAGTATCAGGAGTTTTTCCAGAACTTTTTTGATGAACCAACTGATGATAAACCCCCCAAGCATCACCACTACCATGACAATGATGTTGAGAAACACTTCGGAGAAGTTTTCATACAAATCAAGAAAGAGGTCTCGAAAAAATTCCTTCATGGGTGAAAGCTTAATAGAACTGGAGTGGGATGTCAATAAAAAGACTGACGTTTTATATGATGACCCAATTACTGAATTTTTTTATGTTATTACTAATGTCAATGTCATATCTTATTCCCAGTTTGAAATGTCGCATTCCCTCTCTTCCATGACCTTCTCCATGGATGATCGTCAGGCGGTCTCCACTTCTTATCT
>Ga0272448_1003672_pt1 | contig 18127 bp, 16 predicted proteins | sample YNPCB0191_FD_202220 | JGI IMG/M metagenome (GOLD analysis project Ga0272448, IMG submission 202220) | Hot spring sediment microbial communities from Yellowstone National Park, WY, United States - YNP-CB-019-1 | ecosystem: Environmental > Aquatic > Thermal springs > Hot (42-90C) > Sediment... | reverse complement strand
ACGAGATTGGTTCGATAGAGGTTGGTAAAGCAGCAGATATAATTGGTTTCAAACTTGAAGGCAAACTTGAATTTGCAGGCGGACTTTCAGATCCCGTCGGTGCACTTGTCTTTTGTGATGCAAAGAGCGTTGATTTCTCAATGATAAATGGCAATGTAGTAATTGAGGACGGACACTTCGTTCATATTGATATTGAGAAATACATCGCAAAACAAAACGAAATTTCAAAGAAATTGCTATCAATGTAATGGAGGAGGGCTGTTGCCCTCCTCCAACTCCACCCAAAATTAATTTTCGCCATTTTTGGGGTTAGTTGGGAAGGGGTTTCCCCTTCCCATTATTTGTCACCCCGAACGCAGTGAGGGGTCTCCTCCGTTAATGGAGGAGGGATAGTCCCCTTGCCCAACTCCACCCAAAAAGAATTTTAAGTCTTTCCCGGGGGGGAGTTCGAAGGGGGTCTTTTAATCCCTTCGATTGAATAGGAGATTCTTCCTCGCAAAATTCTCTCGTCAGAATGACTATTTAGCTGTCACACCGAAATGCCATTCTGAGGGGTATCCTCCGTTCAATCGAGGAGGGAAAAGTCCCCTCCTCCAACTCCACCCAAAAACAAATCTTAATAACTCATTTATTATTGACAAACTTCTTGAAATCCTATACACTATGCTTGTATCTAAAAAGGTGATGTGAATGGATAAAGCAATTGTTGTTAAGAATTTGACTCGTATATACAGAAAAGGTAAGGAGAGTTTTCTTGCTCTTAATGGCATATCCTTTGATGTAAACTGGGGTGAAATATTTGGCTTCTTAGGACCTAATGGCGCAGGAAAAACAACAACCATAAAAATCCTTTCGACACTTTTGTATCCTACTTCTGGCCGAGCGTTTGTTGGTGGTTTTGATGTCCTTTCTGAGGTGCAAAAAATAAGGGAAATTATAAACCTGGTTTCAGGTGGCGAGTCTGCTGGGTACGGCATCCTTACTGTAAAGGAAGCACTCTGGATGTTTTCACAGTTTTACGGAATACCTAACAAAATTGCAAACGAGAGGATCGAATACTATCTTAAACTTGTAGATATGTGGGATGCAAGATCTACTCTCCTAAACAGGCTTTCAACTGGGATGATGCAAAAGATTAACCTTGTGAGGGGTTTGATTACCGATCCCAAAATTCTATTTTTAGATGAGCCTACAATTGGGCTTGATGTTGAGGCGGCACGCACAATTAGAAATATTGTATCTAAGTGGGTAAAGGAAAAGCCAATGAGGACAGTTCTTCTTACGACACATTATATGGCAGAGGCAGACGAGTTATGCGATAGGATAGCGATCATAAATAAAGGTAAGATAGTTGCGCTTGATACTCCTGAAAACTTAAAGTCATCTATCTCAAGTGAAAAGTACTTTGAAATAGAGACGATGCTTCTTTCAAAAGAAACTTCCGAGGAAATTAAGAATTTTTTAGATGATCTGGGCATCGCTTGCTCAATTAAGCATGATTTTGAAAGCAATAGAAGTATTATAAATATAAGCCTACCTGAAGAGCGCATGATTGCAAATGTTATTCAAAAGATTGTCGAAACCCAAAAAGACATTTTGACATTAAGGAAAATAGAACCAACTCTTGAGGATGTTTTTATTAAACTTGTTGGAAAAAGGTTAGAGGATGAAGAAGAAAGTTGAGTTATATCTTAGAACTGTTTGGGCAAGAGCCTATGTAAGGGTTGTAGCACAGTTCAAAAGAGACCTAAACTGGATGATAAGTTCAGTGATAGGTGCATTCCTCACAATGGCTACATATATTTATGTCTTCAGAAGTATTAACGCAAGCGAAGAGTTTGCGGGAATTATCCTTCTTGGCGGATTTATGACGCCTTACTGGCTCAATGTGCTTTGGTCGGTTGCATCACAGCTATATTGGGAAAAAGAGATGGGAAATCTTCAAATGATAGTTCTTTCGCCTGCACCACTTTCAGCATTTTTACTCGGGCTCACTTTAGGCGGTTTTATCCATACAACTTTCAGGGCTCTTCTTGTCCTTTTTGTTGGAGTTTTTGTCTTTAAAGTTACAATTCTTGTTTCGAATCCTTCTGCAGCCATCATAGTCTTTTTTATTTCTATATATGCACTTTATTCAGTTGGCATGATGTTTTCTGCGCTTTTCCTTTTTTACGGAAGAGAATTATGGAGAGTCATGTTACTAATTCAAGACCCTGTATCAATTGCTTCGGGATTTTACTTTCCTATAAAAGTTTTAGGGACTACTTTTGCTGCAATCGTTTCTGCAATTCCCCTTGCCCTTGGGCTTGACGCTTTGAGGCAAATTCTTTTAAAGAGTTATAAAATGTGGTTTCTAAATTGGAAGATTGAGGCTTCGATTCTTGCTGCACTTGGCACTCTTTTCCTCATTATTGCTCTTAAGATGCTTGTCTACATTGAGATGCTTTCCAAGAGGGAAGGTAAATTAACACTAAAATGGCAATAATCAGGGGCTTAATTGCGTCAATTTATGTAGGTATACAAATCGAGAGCAACTGGACCAAAAAGTGGCTTTATGCTATCTATATTCTTCTTTTTGCATTTTCGACAACGCTTCCTGTAATTATAATTTACGGTTTTCTTGCAGGGGGATTTAATACAGATGTTTTCGGGTTTGCTTTTGTTGGCTCTCTTTTTTACTTTGTTTTTTCTTCATTATTTTTCAACACATCTTTTACTGTAATTGACGATAGGGAGCACTACAGGATGCTTAAATATATTATCGTCTCAAAAACGAACTATGTAATATACACGCTTGGCAGGGCTATAGGCTATGTGATTTTGCAGGTTTCTGCAAGCATTATTGTGTTACTTATATTTATTCCTGTTTTTAGATTAACCCTTTCGGTTAACGTCTGGCTGCTAATGGCGGCTCTTGTTGCTGGTTTTATTGGCTCCTTTGGAATTGCTCTTATGTTTGCAAGTTACTACCTTTTATCGATAAGGGAAGAGACAAGCCTTATGGATATACTTTTTGGCGCACTATTCTTAATAAGTGGTGCAATGTTTCCTCCAACGATTCTTCCAAAATTTGGCTATTTTGCTTCTCTTTATTTTCCACTTTCTTCTGCAATTGAACTTGGAAGGTATGCTCTTTTTGGAAGACACCTTACAACATTTTTAAGCGGATACTCCACCTTTGGTCTTGTATCGTTTACATATGCTATTAACATTTCATACTTTATTATTGGTCTTATTCTCATTAACTTTGCGTTGAAAACTGCTGTCAAAAAAGGCTACATTGATATAACAACAGCGTTTTGAGAAAAACGTCCTGAATTATTTAGATTTAACCAAAAATCCATATAATGTAATGAGGAGGTTGATATGAAAAAAAAGACAATTTTTGTCTTTTTGGTTTTGACTTTATTCATTAATCTTGTTGTTTTCACTGGATCCATAAGGGGAGGAAAATATGACTTTGTATCAGTTAATTCCGGGCTTCCTTCGATAAATCATAGTGCACTTGCAATTAGTCCTGTGAATTCTATGGTTATGTATGTTGGAACACGAATTGGTTTATATGTATCTGGCGATGCGTCTGATTCATGGTGGCAAAGAACCGTTGATCCATCACAAGAAGAAATTTGGGTAAAATCAATATGTCCGAGTCCAACAGAAGAAAAAACAGTGTATGTTGGAACTTATGGGAAGGGACTTTTTGTATCAAGAGATGCCGGATTTTCCTGGGAGGCTATTAATACAGGCTTATCTTCGCTTGACATAGAGACTATTGCATTGGATCCTAAAAATACAAACATAATCTATGTAGGTACATATGGGTCAGGCGTTTTTAAGTCAACTAATGGTGGAAAGAGTTTTACTGCAAAAAGCAAGGGGCTTCCTACATTGCGGATTAAAAAATTAGTTTTGGATAATCAAAATACCAGCATAGTTTATGCAGTTCTTTATGATAATGCCGGAATATTCAGATCTGACGACGGTGGAAACAATTGGATTGAGATAAATAATGGTCTTTCGGGTTCGGATAGAGATATTTCTGCTTTTACTGTTGATCCGCTGAATGAAGGAGTCCTTTACGTGGGGACTCACACATACGGTAAAATATTTAAGTCGTCTGATTTTGGAGAAAATTGGAAACAAGTAAATAATAAATTTACTGAATCCTTTATTAGTGATATTGTGGTAGATCCTAAGAATCCTAAAACTGTTTACGCTGCAACAGGAGAAGGTGTTTTTAAATCGGAAGATGGAGGTATAGTATTCAAGAAAAGTAGCACAGGACTTCCAAAATCATATCTTACTCATCTTATTATTGATTCAAAAAACCAAAACATACTTTATACTAGTACTTTCAACGCTGGTTTATATAAAACTGCAGATGGGGCAAAAAACTGGACGGCAAAGAATAAAGGACTCCCTTACTATTCTGTGGAGATGGTAAGATTTAATCCAAAAGACTCTTCATTAATTGTTGCAACAGAAGTTGGTATTTATTTATCAAGGGATAGACAGGTATTTTCGCAAGTCGGTCCAGAAGGACTTTATGCTACATGCATTTCTTTTGATCCATCTGATGCGAATTATGTCTATGTCGGAACATATTTAAAGGGCTTATACAGGTCTGATGATGGAGGTAATACTTGGAGCAAAATACCAAATGCTATTGAAGGTGCGGACATATGTGATATCGAAATAGACCCTAAAGATTATAAAACTATCTATGTTGCTACTTACAAGAATGGTATTTATAAATCAACCGATATGGGCAGCAACTTTAAGCAGATTAATTCTGGGTTAAAAAGTAAAGATGTCTATGCAATTGCGATTGATCCAAGTAACAGTCAAATTATATATGCAGCAACTGCCTTTGGCGCTTTCAAGAGCACCAATGGTGGCATAACTTGGAACGAGATTAATAAAGGAATTACCAATTTATTTCTTTATGATATTGAAGTTAACCCTAAAGATCCGAAACTTGTTTATGCAGCGTCTCAAGATGGTGGTGTTTACAAAAGTACTGATGCAGGTTCATCTTGGGTCGAATTTAGTAACGGACTCGAAGATAAAAGAGTTTACGATATTACTTTGAACCCAAGTTATCCTAATGTTCTTGCTGCGGGAACGCGTAGTGGGGTATTCTTCTTAGAAAACTACAGCACAAAATGGGAGAAAATGAACGAAGGTTTAAGTGATCTTAAAGTTTATTCTTTGGCATTTAATCCGAACGATATAAGTTTTCTATATGCTGGAACTTACCAGGGAGGGCTTTTTAGAAAGCAGATTACTAGAACTATAAAGGTTTTAGAAACAGAAGGTGGTAAAGTTGAGCCATCAGGTTCTATAGAAGTTGTTTTTGGATCAGAAGTTGTTTTTAATATGACTCCAGACCCTGGATACAAATTGAAAGAAATATATGTTGGTTCCAATAAATATGAAAAACCGGCCACAACCTTTAAGGTCATATTAGGTACAACTTATAATTCTACATTTAAAGCTGTTTTTGAGAGAGTAGCCCTATCTGATATTGTAATCATACTTCAAATTGGAAATAACACATTTACCGTAAATGGCGAAAAACGAACTCTCGACTCTCCTCCTATAATAAAGAACGATAGGACTCTTGTTCCAATAAGAGCTATCGTTGAGGCGCTAGGAGGGTCTGTTAGTTGGGATGGGATAGAGCGTAAGGTTACCGTTTCTCTTGGTAATAAAATGCTTGAACTCTGGATTGGCAAGTCTGTTGCTAAAGTAAACGGAAAAGATACTCCCATTGATGCTTCCAACCCAAACGTTGTCCCTGAAATTATAAATGATAGAACGATGCTCCCGCTTAGATTTGTCGCAGAATCTCTCGGTTGCGATGTACAGTGGGAAGGTAACACAAAAACAATAACTATTACCTATACTCCTTGATTAATCTTTAATCGTTGAACTTCAGACAGGGGAGAATTCCTCTGTCTTTTATTATTAAACTATAGTTTTTGTGATTAGGATTTTCGCATATTAAATTAAAACTGACAGTATTTTGAATCATCTTGATTTTAAGTTTGCAAAATCTGGTATAATAAAAACAGAGGGAGTGTTGAAGTTCCGCTTAAAGATGGTTGCCTAAAACGGAATGTAGCTAATGGCAAAACCGACCTTTAAATTTAAAATTAGGAGGATGCTATGATTAATAGGAGGAGTTTTGTCATTGGTTTGCTTACTTTAATTTTCCTTATAAACCTCTTTTTGCCAGGCTTGAATACAGTAAAAGCTTCAACTACTTTGACGCTAACAAAAGGCTCTTGGGACATAGTTGGTCTTGATAGTAATAAACCCGCTGTTGAAGGTCCATTTGAGTACTTAATTCAGGTCCACATTAAAAACACGGGTTTAGAGGATGCGACAAATGTGCAGGCTGTGTTTTCTTGGACTTCATCCAATGTCTATATCAACCTACATCCAAATGAAAGCACAACGAAGACTATTGATTCAATTCCTGCAGGAGAAACTAGGGATGTATACTTCTTAGTGGTAGTTACAAGAACTGCAAGTGCCTTTTTTACCAGCAGATCTTATGCAATTACTGTTTCTGGGACAAATGTATCATCTGTTTCACCAAATCCTATAACTGGCAACCTTTATGTTGAAAAACTGGTTTCACAAAACAGAAATTATGTAATTTCAATAACACCTTCTTCTTCGAATCCAGCAGTTGGTGAAATATTTACTTTACAAGTCCAGGCTTATACCGCAACAACTTACGATATTGTAACGATACCCATAGTTGGTTATGACCCGTCGGTTGTTGAACCTATTAGCGTTAGCACAACACCTCCTTCCCCTCCTTCTTCTGACTTAATGCTGACTAATACAGGTGGATATGTAATGTATTCTACTTGGACTTTAAGGGCAAAAAGTCCAGGATTATCATATCTAGGCCCATTCATTTATGATCGAAGCGGTAGTAGTTATCACTACAATGGAGATTATGGGGAAGACAAAGCAACAGTCACGGTAACCGAAAAAGCGGATTTGTATATTGATAAAAGTGTTTACCCTACTAATGCTACTGTTGGCAGTACAGTTACTTTTACCCTAACTGTAGGAAATAATGGACCAAATACTGCAACTAATGTAAAAGTTGTTGATATTCTACCTTCTGGTTACACATATGTTTCTTCTAACCCTTCTGGTGTTTATGATCCTATAACAGGTATATGGAACATTGGTAATCTTGCTAAAGATGCAACAACAACGCTTACTATTTATGCAACTGTTAATTCAACTGGATCTTATGTTAATTCTGCGACGGTTTCTGCTGATACTTACGATCCCAACCTAAATAATAATACTGACGAAGCATATATTACATTAGTTTCTCCTGCCCTCAACATCGAGAAGTCTGGTTCCCCAGACCCAGTCCAGGCAGCAGGAACACTCACATACACAATTGAGTACTGGAACTCAGGCAATGCAGATGCAACAAATGTTGTTATCACTGAGACATACGATCCCAATGTGACCTTTGTCTCAGCAACGCCTGCACCAGATTCAGGCACAAACAACAGATGGACCATAGGAACTCTTCCTGCAGATAACACAAAACGTACAATTACAATAACAGTTACCGTTAACTCTCCTCTTCCAAACGGCACCATCCTTACAAACAAAGTCTCAATTCAATCAAATGAGATAACAACACCAATCGAAGACACAGAGACAACAACAGTAGAGTGGGTAGCTCCGAAGAGTGCTGACTTGTATATTGATAAATCCATTATTTCTGAAGAGCCTGGCGTAGGAGAAACAGTTACATTAAAGCTTTTTGTAAAGAATAATGGGCCAGATACTGCGACTAATGTTATTGTTACTGATGTACTACCTTCAAACATATCCAATATTGTTTTAGGTGCTCCAACCCAAGGAAGTGCAAATATAACTTTAGGTGTTCTAAAATGGACCGTTGGAACCTTAGTAAAAGATGGTACCGCGAGCCTTACTTTTTCTGCAAAGGTTAATGCTGTTCCCGTATCCAATATTGCATCAGTTCTTTCAACCGATGTAGTAGATCCAGATCTAAGTAATAACTCAGATGAGGTTATATTTGGAGTACTTAAATACAAAATTTCCGGTTACAAATGGAATGACGCTAATGGAAATGGAGTTCGGGATCAAGGCGAACAAGGTCTCCAGGGATGGACTATAGAACTGAGGAATTCAAATAACGTCCTGATAAGAACTACAACAACAGGAATAGATGGCTCTTACAGTTTCGAAAATCTTCTTCCAGGAGTTTATTATTTAAGTGAGGTTATACAGTCTGGATGGATTAATACATATCCCGTTGATAATTATTACAGAGCAGTTTTGCTTAACGAAGATATAAATGCCGAGAATTTCGGCAATGTAAGGACCTCAATTTCAGCTACAATTTCTAAAACGCCAGTATCCCAAACAAAATACCCTGGCAATGATGTTACCTGGACAATAACTGTAACAAATACAGGAAATGTAGATTTAACAAACCTTTACATAACGGATGCTCTTCCATATGGATTTGTCTTTAAATCTACAGATAGCATTGTATCCTCTGGGACAAGGACCTCAGTGCTTAATCCATCCTATGGATCAACAGGTACGATTTCCTGGGGCGTTTGGACATTATCCCCTCAACAGTCAATAACAATTAAGTTTACTGCTTCAATACCTATTACGACAGTATTTGGGACATACACAAATACTGCATATGTTGACAGTAATGAGTACGATTCATCAAAAGCTAAAGCTGACGTGACAGTGCTTTTCTTACCTACTCCACCTATCCCTCCTACCCCACCAACACCACCGACTCCTCCAACACCAGTATACTCTATCAACCTTTCGATTAATGCTCCTGAAACTATATGTGCCGCAGCCATTCAAAAATATGTATTCACGTTTACCAATGGTGTTGTACCATATGCTTACGAGATTGACTTTGGTGATGGAACAATGAAATTCAAGGGCGAGGAACAAGGTAATTTTGTAACACTTGAACATATTTATCAAATTCCTGGTAAATACACGATATCCCTTAAAGTAAACGATAAAAATGGAAAAGAAGCAACTCTCTCTTACGTGGTGGAAGTAAAGGACTGTGTTGAAGAAATTGCAGTTTACCATCACAACTTTATTATCGGCTATCCTGACAATACCGTCCGACCCGAAAGGAATGTTTCAAGGGTAGAAGTCGCAGCAATGATTCTGAGGGCCTTGGGTATAAGCGTTAACAAAATTTCAGACGATATTGTGCCGTTCAAGGATATTCCTGTTACTCACTGGGGCTATAACTTTACAAGACAGATATACTTAGAGGGGCTTATGCAAGGTGACGAGAGAGGAAACTTCAATGCTGATAGATTCGCAACTAGAGCTGAAATTGCAACAGTCCTTGTAAGGCTTAAAGGTGTTTCACCTGATTACTCTGATCCTTTGTTTAAGGATATTGAAAAAGGTAAATGGTATACCCCGTATGTTAATGCAGCAGTTAAGGCGGGCCTTATTACAGGTTATCCAGATAAGACTTTCCGACCTAACGACAGTGTAACAAGGGCAGAATTTGTAACTATGTTAGAGAGAGTGCTTTACAGAACTGACGTTCCTCAAGTAAAGAACTTGAAAGGTACTGAAAACATCCTCAAATGGAAAGATATTACAACTTCTCATTGGGCATACTACATTATGCTTGAAGCGTGGCAGCCACATTTGGTTAGAAATGTTATACTAAGCGACAATGTGATAAAAATAAAGTCAAAGACCATACCTGTTTACCTTCCGAAATCTAACACAGAGATTGAATTTCCAAAGATTGGTGCAAGCACATCTCCTGTTATAGTACCCGTTGATGGCATTGAAGAAGGAGCGCTTCCAAAGCCTCGAAGTGTTGTAGTTAAGATAGTAAATACCGAGCAACCATAATACAATACAAACCTTAATTATTGAGGGGGCATATGCCCCCTCTTTTAGTTAAGCTTCTATTATCCTAAAACGCTTTTTTCAATATAGCGCTAATTCATATACCTTCCTGCGTTGATGTTAAGGACTTCTCCTGAAACATAATCATTTTCTATAAGGAAAACAATTGCATGGGCAATTTCTTCGGGATATGCAAATCGTCCTATCGGGGAAAGTTTCTCAAGATTCTTGAGTGCTTCTTCTCCTAATCCTGAAACAAGGTCAGTATAGACAGGTCCTGGAGCAACGGCATTTACCAGGATGCCTTTCGAAGTAAATTCTGCTGCAAGTGCCTGAGTTAGTCCGATTACACCTGCCTTTGATGCAGCATATGGCACGCCTAAAGTCCCGCCATTTCTTCCTGCAAGAGACGAGACATTAACTATTTTTCCTCTGCCCTGTTTTAGCATTTGAGGAACTACGAACCTGCAGACATTAAACATTCCTTTCAAATTTATGTCAATTGTTTTGTCCCATATCTCTTCGGTTGTTTCAGTGAAATCTGTTTTTATCGCAATGCCAGCATTGTTAACAAGTATGTCAATCCTCCCAAAGTCATTAATTATTTCATTTATTGTCTTTCTTACTTCCTCGAAATTTGAAACATCACACTTGTAACATTTGCACTTTCTTCCTAATTTTTCAATTTCAGATTGAACTTCTTTTGCTAAATCATCCCTTGTGTTATAAATAATTGCTATGTCACTTCCCAACTCTGCAAGTTTGAGTGCAGTCGCCTTTCCAATTCCACGAGTTCCGCCCGTTACCACTGATACCGTTCCTTTAATTTCCATGTTTCCACCTCCATATTTATTATAACACTTTGCCTTATGGAACTTTTTCCAAATTTTTTGTATCTAATTATTGGAGGTGATAGGAATGAAGTTTAAAGTTTTAATTGCAATTATTTTGATTGTTTCTTTAGTGCTTTTGGGGTGTGCAGCGAACAAAGAAAACTACGAATACAAACTAAAGAAAGGTTGCCTTGAAGCAACAATTATTGGTATAAAGCTTGATATTGGAAGGCTTGAAGGATATTTAAAACTTCCTGACCTTGAGAATAGAGAGCAAGTTGTAGAAGCACTTTCAAAACTAAAAGAAGACCTCAAAAAATACGAAAGTATGAAAGTCGAGGACTACGCACTTCCAAAGCCTCTAATAATCCGTGGATTCATTTCAGAGCCTTATGTTGAAGATACGATAATCTATCTTGAGAAACAATCCAAGTCAGGTCCTTTTTACCATGCGGTAAAAGTTATGGATGATCTAGGCTCAAAAATAGTGCCAAAAGAGATTTACGAGTTTAAAATATATCCTGTTTACAGGCGATACTATCCATTTCCAGATTTCTATGTTTTTGTTGAGAGTTTTAAGAAATAAAAAAGGGAGGGACAAACCCCTCCCTTAACTTATTCAAGAATTTTATCGCTTAATTTATACCAGCCTGGGTTTTCTTCAAGTGTTGGCTTGAGCCCTTCTGCCCATGTCAGGAACTTCCCAACCATTTCTTTTTGAACGAATCTTGGTCCGTGTTGTGGCACGATCTGTTCAACATCAAGAGTTCGGACGAGACTAACCCATGATTTAATTGCGTAACTTGATGGCATATATCTTTTGTGGAATGGCTCCATAAACTTCAAGTGCTCTTCAAAATTCTGAACTGTTTCGTAATCTGCACCAACCGATGCGCCAAAATCCCCCGAGAGAAGAATCTTAGACACAGGGTCATATACCTGGAAGTTGCCTTCCGAGTGCAAGAAGTGAGCAGGTAAAAGCACAATTTCACTTTGCCCTAATTTTAATTTTCCACCCTCATCATCGATAGGTAAAATGCGTTCTTTAGCAATTGATTTTGGTGCAAAGTGTGGTATAAACCTTGTCCACAATTCCGAAATGCATATCTTTGCATCTGTTGAAACCATCCAGAAGTTTAAAGAAGCGCCGACATCAGGGTCTTGATGCGAAAGGACTATGTACTTTATCTTCTGTGGTGGAATAACTGTCGAAATTTCAGAAAATAAAAGCGAATTGATCCTTGAGCCCCCTGGTTCGTAGAGTATTGCTTCATCTCCATCTTTAATAAGAAATTGATTTGTTTCTACCTCGTCAGAATCACCAAACCCCAAAAACTTAAAAACCTGATGATTCCCATTGTCAAAAAGAGCAATCTTCATTTTCGACCTCCTAATTTTAAATTATTCAACTTTGGAATTATACTATAACTTTCAACAAAAGCAAAGGGGCTTTTAATATTAAGGAATTTTTGCGGAAACTTACAATTTATGCGTGTTTATTGAGTCGACCAAAGTCTTATAAATCGCTATTTCTTAAATTTTTATAAACCCTTGAGATTTTGCGTTTAGAGAGACAAAATTTTGTTCGTACGTACTTTAATACTTTTCGAGGTAAAATTGACGCTCTACGACGCTTTAAATGCACGGTTTAAAGCAAGCATTAATGAGGTCTCTACGAAGATATGCGGGGTTTTAGGGGGTGAATTTTGGGTAACCCAGATTACAAAACGGCATAAAAACAAGGGTTTGAGGGTGTTTTTAGCCGTAACCTGGTTATCCTGAGTTTAGCGAAGAATATCCAAAATTTGAGGTGGTGTGTTACACCTCCTAAATACTCCACATTAAAAATAAAATTGTTTTCGGGAGGAGTTGAAGGAGGGAAAGAGGAGACCCCTCGCAAATGCGGCTCGGGGTGACGAACCATTGGAACGAGGCTACGCCCCTTTTCCAACTTTTCCCCAAATTCGTAAAGTCGTTTTTGGGTGGAGTTTCGAGGAGGGTTAGTTCACATCCTCGATTTAACGGGGAGGAGACCCCTCACTACGTTCGGGGTGACACCCCACCCAGTCATCTCGAGCGAAGCGAGAGATCTCCGCCGTTTATGTTTTCGGGTGGAGTTGGAGGAGGGGATTTTTCACGCCTCCATTAACGGAGGAGACCCCTCGCAAAGACGGCTCGGGGTGACAAATAATGGGAAGGGGACACCCCTTCCCAACTAACCCCAAAAAAGGACAAAAAAACCAACCAACCGTGTCATTTCGAACGAAGTGAAGAAATCTCCTCATTTGAATCGAAGGGGTTAAAAGACCCCCTTCGAACCGACACGAAGTGTCGTCCTGAGCGAAGCGAAGATCTCCGCCTTTCCCCCAAAAGAGACTCAAAATTCTTTTTGGGGGAGTGTTGAGGGGGATCCTTATCACCCCCTCAATTGGTTGAGGAAGGGACTTTTTTCCTCCTCCAATAATGGAGACCCCTCGTCGCTTGCGCTCCTCGGGGTGACATAGTGGGGTCATTTCGAGGGCTTCAGCCCGAGAAATCTCCTCCTTTCATTTTTGTTTAACTCTTGATAAAATATTTTAGAAATTAGAAAACAAGAAGGAGGTATTTGCATGAAAATTTTGGTAATTAATCCAGGCTCGACTTCAACCAAGATTGCAGTATATGAGGATGAGCAAGAGATTTTTTCAAAGTCCATAGAACATCCGAAGGAAGAATTATCTAAATTTGCGAAAATCTCAGACCAGCTTGAATTTAGAAAGGAAACCGTCCTCAAAACGCTAAAGGAAGCAGGCTTTGACCTCAAAGACTTTGCCTGTATTTCAGCAAGAGGCGGGAACATCCATCCTGTTCCATCTGGCACATACATTGTTAATCAAAAGATGGTTGATGATATGCTTTCCTTGAAATATGGCGCGCATCCGTCAAACCTTGGTGCACCAATTGCTTTTGAACTTGCAAATCAGTACAATATCCCCGCTTTTATTGTTGACCCGGTGATTGTTGATGAGATGGAGATGGTAAATAAGATTACAGGACTTAAAGGCATCCTGAGGCAGGCAAAAGACCACCCATTGAACCAAAAAGCAGTTTCAAGAGAGGTTGCAAAAAGACTCGGGAAAAAATACGAAGAGTGTAATTTTGTTGTTGCACATCTTGGTGGGGGGATTTCTGTTGCAGCGCACAAAAAAGGTCGTATTGTGGATGTTAATAATGCTTTAAATGGTGATGGGCCATTTTCACCAGAGCGAGCAGGGGACTTGCCAAACATTTCAGTTGTGGACTTGTGCTTCTCAGGTAATTACACAAGGGATGAAATCCTAAAAATGCTTGCAGGGCAGGGCGGATTTATGTCACACCTCGGCACAAACTCCCTAAAGGAAGTTTTATCCAGAATAGAACAAGGCGATGAATATGCAAAACTTGTTTATGATGCTATGGTCCTGCAAATTTCAAAGTGGATTGGCATTATGGCAGTTGTCCTTAAGGGAAATGTTGACGGGATAATCCTTACAGGGGGTATGGCACAATCAGAAAAACTTGTAAAAGACATAACTGAGTATGTTAATTTCATTGCGCCTGTTTACACTGTGCCTGGTGAGTTCGAGATGAAAGCTCTTGCAGAAGGTGCATTGCGTGTCCTTAGAGGAGAAGAAAAACCTAAGACATACGAATAAAGATCCCAAGTGTATTAATTTTTCTTAAAACATAAAAGTTTGAAAGTTCTGTGATAGAATAAATAGGTGTAGGTGAATTGATGAAAAGATTTTTAGTTGCAATTATTTTGATTGCAGTTGTTTTTGCTGGAATCTCTTGCAGTAAAAGTAGTAACAGCAGCAATTTGCAAACCGAAATTATTGGAAAGTGGTCTATGACTGCACAAAGGGCAAATGAAGGTTGGGTTCCACCTGACAACCCTGTTACTTATGAATTCAAAGAAGACGGGACATTTGTAAGAACAGATGCAAACGGTGAAACCCAAGGCACTTACACAATAAGTAACGGACAAATCACCCTTAATTCCAATGGAAGCGGTGTCACATTTGATGCAAATATCAACGGAAACGAACTTCAGTTAAATAACGCTGACACTGGCTTCAAATTCACAAAAGTTCAATAGTTTTTAGCCCCGGGAAAAAGCCGGAGACTTTTTTCATTTAACTTTAGATTCACAATTAACAATACCAACAATACCTCTTGACTTTCTTTGAACATATGCTATAATGTGCATATGAGCAAATATACTAATGTAATGAAAGCGCTTTCAGAAGAGAAAAGGTTTAAACTGTTTGCCGTTTTGCTTAAGGCAATGGGTGAATTTTATGTTTGTGAGATTACAGACGCACTTTTAGAATCGCAGTACAATATTTCAAAGTACTTAAAAGAATTAAAGAATGCAGGGCTCGTTAAGGATAGGCGCTTTGGAAAAGGTATCCTTTATTCGGTTGTTGAACCAGATTCTCAATTTATTAGAAGTTTGTATGATGCTATTAGTTCAATTGAAGATGATGAAATTAATCGGACTGTTGAACTTCTAAAGATGCGTGCTTCTGTGAGAGACGAAAATAAATGTGTTTCAATCGTTCAAAAAGTCATAAACAAAAACAAAATAGAAAATGGGAGGTAAACTATGGAAGAAACAAAGAACGAAGTAAACAAGAACTGGAATCTTTTGCCATCCTGTGGCAAGGAAGCCACAAATCTTGACATTATTTTTGCGTGTGATGGTGCAGCAAGTGTAGGACAGGTTGGAAATGAAGTAGCAAAAGACCTCACGAATAGAGGCGTTGGGTCAAGGATGTGTTGCACTGCAGCAGTTGGCGCAGGCTCTGAAGTGCATGTTAACATCGGGAAAAATGCGAAAAGGGTTATTGTCATTAATGGATGTGCAAACAAGTGTGCTTCGAAGATTATGGAGCAAAGAGGTATTAAGGTCGATTACGAATTTACTATAAGCGAAATGGGTATAAAGAAAATCCCAACCCTTGATTTCGACCCAGAAGATGTAAAAAAGATCGCAGAAATAATAGCAGAGAAGGTTGGATATAACAACAATAAGTAATTAATTCAACCTTTTATAAACTTTCAGGGCAGAGGGCCTCTTCTGCCCTTTTTTATTTTAAAATTTGCGTTATAATGTAATGATTTTAAAGAAGGAGGCATATATGATTGAATTAGGTGCATTAGTTGAAGATTTTGAATTAAAAGACCAAAATGATCAATCGTTTAAGTTGTCTAACTTTAGGGGCAAGAAGGTTTTGCTTTCGTTCCACCCTCTTGCGTGGACTTCTGTATGTGAAAAACAGATGCTGAGTTTGGAGGCAAATCAGGACACATTTGAAGCATTGAATACCGTTGCTGTTGGTGTAAGTGTTGATTCTGTTCCCTGCAAAAAGGCATGGGCAGAGCATATCGGGATTAAGAGGACACGTCTTCTTTCAGATTTTTGGCCGCATGGTCATGTTGCAGAACTATTAAAAGTTTTCAGGCACTTTAACGGCTTCTCAGAAAGAGCAAACATAATCGTTGATGAGGAAGGCAAGGTTATTTTTGCAAAAGTTTATCCAATTAAGGAACTTCCAGACATAAACGAGATAATAGAGTTCTTGAAGGGGAGATAGTTTATGGATGTGAGAACTGCAATTAATGAGCGACGTGCGTATCGCTCTCTTGAGCCATTTGAGGTAACTGAAGACCTTATAAAAGACCTCGCTTATCATGCATCCCTTGCACCGTCCTGCACAAACTCACAACCGTGGCGTTATGTTTTCGTGTATGAGAAAGATGCACTTGAGCGTGTTTTTGAAGCACTTCCAAAGGGAAACCAATGGGTAAGAAATGCAGGAATGGTGGTTGTTGTTTTTACTTCAAAGGAACTTGCATGCAATATGCGTAATGGCATTTATGCTTACTATGACACAGGGTTGTCAAATGCCTTTCTAATACTGAGAGCAACAGAGTTAGGGCTTGTTGCACATCCAATTGCTGGTTTTGATGAAGAAGTTGTAAAGAAGGCAGTTAACATAAAAGAAAATTTTGAAGTAATTGCCTTAATTGTTGTTGCAAAGCATGCAAAAGAGATTTCACCACTTCTTTCAGAAAAACAGGTCCAATCCGAACTTAAACGCCCCGAACGAAAGCCCTTTGACGAGTTTGTATTTTTAAATAAGGTTCCATAAATGAAAGTAGCACTTCTCATAATTGATATGCAGGAGGACTTCCTGAACGAGTCCTCCCCTCTTTTTGTTGATTACGGCAAAAACATAATTCCGAATATTGAAAAACTTCTTAAATTCTTCAGAGAAAATAATCTTACGCGCATTTTCGTAAAGAGAGTTCACTTTGGCAAGATTGATATTGATAAGACAAGAATACCTCTTGGGGGTAGTGTGCTTTTGCCAAATTCAAAAGGCTCAGAGATTGTATATCCCCTTGCGCCACAGGATAACGAAATTGTCGTTATAAAAAAGAGGTTCTCTGCGTTTTTTCATACAGAGTTAGACCTTGTTCTTCGACGCCTCAAGATTGATACACTCGTCATAACTGGTGTTCAAACGCCAAATTGCGTAAGAGCAACAGCAGTGGATGGCATATCTTATGATTATGATGTAATTGTTGTAAGCGATGGCACTGCCTCGAAAACTCCTGAAGTTCAAAAGGCAAATCTCTTTGACCTTGAGAATATGGGGGTAATGGTTAAAACTACAAAGGATGTAATCGAACTAATACAAAATTCGCTATAATTAAGTATGGCAAAATGCATCCGTTGTGGCAAGCCTGCTTCGGTTCACCTTGAGGGGCTTCACTTTTGTATTGAGTGCTTTAAAATTCATGTTGAAAAGGAATTTGAAGAAGGTATTGAGGGACATGCAGTTGGAAGCCGCCTTGTTAACGCACAGGAGAAAGTCCTTGTTGCAGTTTCGGGTGGCAAGGACTCGATGGTCCTATGGTACTTGATGCACAAACATAATTTTAACATCATCCCTGTTCATCTCAACCTTCACTATGGTCTTTTCTCAGAAAAAAGCCTCGAGGTTGTCAAAGCTTTTTCAGAAAAAATCGGGCAAGAAGTCCGTATCTTTAGTGTAAAAGATGACTTTGGTATCAATATGGAAAGTGTCTTTAAAAAGGCAAAAAATCGCCCTCGCTGTGGTGTATGTGGCACAATAAAAAGATATCTTATAAACAAGATTGCTTTAGATCTCAAAGTCGATGCAATTTCAACGGTGCACAACCTCGATGATGGCGCTTCCAACATATTCAAGGCAATTTTGAATTGGGATTTTGAAACGCTTTCAAGAAACTCCCCCTTAACCCCTCCCTACAAAGACAAATTGGTAAAAAGGATTAAGCCA
>Ga0272448_1003670_pt1 | contig 18136 bp, 17 predicted proteins | sample YNPCB0191_FD_202220 | JGI IMG/M metagenome (GOLD analysis project Ga0272448, IMG submission 202220) | Hot spring sediment microbial communities from Yellowstone National Park, WY, United States - YNP-CB-019-1 | ecosystem: Environmental > Aquatic > Thermal springs > Hot (42-90C) > Sediment... | reverse complement strand
GTTGAGATATTAAAAGAGGCGGAGAGTAAAATACCTTCCGGGGTGTTAAATCTGCCGCCAATATTATTAGACAATTATATCGACGAACTTTTAAATTGTGGTTACCATGTGCCGTCATCAGTCAGATAATTTAATGTTTTTTATTGACAAATCATTTCAGTTTAGTATAGAGAAGACAACCTCCTGACCGGGTCACCCTTAGTGAATAAATCACACTTAACTGCCCTTGATGTCAATAACGCCAACTATCCTTTTGTCAGGTAAAACTTTTCTCTGCGCGGCGCCTACCTTTTCAGTGCTGAATCACCACCTTGCTGACCATTGACGCTTCCGGTCCCGCACCTGATACAAACCGCACAAAGTATACACCTGGAGCCAAACCGCTGACATCATTGGCACCCGGCTTGAGGTCAAGCACCTTTCTGCCCGTCGCATCTATCAATACCAATTTCAATGAGCCGTCGGCCACTTTGCATTCGATTGTTCTCCGAACGATGGAGGCTGATTGAAATGACTCACGCCCAAAAGGCTGATTGCGTTGCTCAATACCAAGAAAGGGATTGATTTTGCCCCAGATGCGCTGGCCGTTATAGACAACACCATTAACCGTTCCGGTCCAACCCATATAAACAAGCAGCATCTCCCTTCCCGACCCCTTTGCCATTGCCGGAGAAAACTGCCCGCCATCCTGGAACACAATCGGTCCGGAGTCAAATACCAAGCCATCAGGTGCAATCCAGGCGCCATAGATGTCATAACCGCTGCGCCGGTCCTCCCAAACAACCAAACTGTTCATTCCGTCAAAAACCACCACCGGTGAACCCTGATAAGTTCCATCGGTTGCGATGGGAATACCGGTAGTGTCAATCACTGAACCGATCTCAGTAACTCTGGCACCGTAGATATCAGGAAAATAACCTACACCAACGCGCTGGTCTGTCCAGACAACAAAGAAGTTTGTCCCGTCAAAACCAACCGCGGGATTGAACTGGTCATAGGCAACAGTTGAAATCGGAATTCCTGCAGGGTCAAGGACTGTGCCAGTCGGATGAACCCTTGACCCGTAAATGTCAGAGTAACCAGTGATACCGCGCTTGTCAGTCCAGACCACGAGATAGTTTGTCCCGTTAAAGCCAATCGCCGGATAAGATTGCTCACGTGCTACTGTGGATATGGCGATGCCATCAGGGTCCAGCACCCTCCCTGCAGGTGTTATTCGTGCTCCGTAGATGTCATAACCGCCATTACGGTAATCGCTCCAGACTACCAGATAATTCATTCCGTCAAACCCCACTGCCGGATACATCTGATTGTTGAGCTCTGTCGAAATTAATATGCCGCTGGTATCCAAAACAACCCCTGCCGTTGTCACCCGCGTGCCATAGATGTCGGCACTGCCACTGCGTTTGTCGGTCCACACCACCAGATAGTTTGTCCCGTCAAAGGCAACCGCCGGATTCTCCTGATTGTTTACCTCTGTAGAGATGCCAATGACAGCCGAGTCAATTACCATTCCTGCCGGGGTAACCCGAACCCCGCAGATATCGTAATTCCCATTGCGGTCATCAGTCCACACCACCAGATAGTTTGTCCCGTCAAACGCAACCGCCGGCTCGGTTTGGTTATTGGCAGCAGTGGTGATGCATAAACCCGCTGAGTCAATAACCGCTCCCTCAGTCGTTACTCTTGCCCCGAAGATGTCGTCGCTACCGCTGCGACCATCGTTCCAGACTGTCAGATAATTGGTTCCATCAAACGCAACCGCCGGTAATCTCTGCATATTTGCTACAGTTGTTATTGGAATGCCGCTGGTGTCAATGACCGCTCCGGCTGGTGTCACCCTTGTGCAGTAGATGTCATAATTGCCCAGGCGTTCGTCTGACCAGACCACCAGATAGTTAGTGCTGTCAAAGGCAAGAGCCGGAAAAGACTGAGGCCGCGTTGCGGCGCAAATCTGAATGCCTTGACCGTCCAAAACCGTTCCTCCCTGACTCACCCGTGCGCCATAGATGTCTAAATATCCGCGACGGTCATCATGCCATACCACCATAAAGTTGGTGCCGTCAAAGGCGACTGCCGGTTGTGCCTGGGTGTTGGCGGCGGCAGATATAGAAATGCCAGATGCGTCAAGAACAACGCCTGCCGGTGTCACCCGCGCACCATACACATCAGACCAGGTGCCGCGTCGGTTGTCATGCCAAGCCACCAGATAGTTTGACTCGCCAAAGGCAACTGCCGGATACCCCTGATAATTTGCTGCAATAGATACCGGGATACCTGTAGAATCAAGTACTATCCCTTCAGGTGATACTCGGGCGCCGTACACATCAGCGCTGCCACTGCGCGCATCAGTCCAGACCACCAGATAGTTTGTCCCGTCAAAGGCAACCGCGGGCTCGGTCTGATTGTTTGCTGCGGTGGAAATTGGGATACCTGTAGAATCAAGCACCACCCCTTCGGTTGTTACTCGTGCGCCGTAGATGTCAATGGTGCTACTGCGTCCATCAGCCCAGACCACCAGATAGTTTGTCCCGTCAAAGGCAACCGCGGGTGTCGACTGACTGCCTGCAGCAGCAGAAATCGTAATGCCCACAATGTCAAGCACACTTCCTGTGGGTGTTACCCTGGTTCCGAATATATCCGAGGAAGCGCCACTGCGCCAGTCAGTCCAGACCACCAGATAGTTTGTTCCGTCAAAACCAACCGCGGGTTCATCCTGTTTATTCGGTGCGGCAACACACATAATACTCGTATCAATAAGAAACTCATCCTGGTCAACACCCCAATAAACCGGCTCCCTCCCTTTATTAACCTTTTGAACTACCTGCATCGGGTTAAAATCAGGTTGAAACCCGGCAACAGCAGAAATCATCAGACAGATTGTTATCAATAGACCGCCAAACTTCATTCAAGCCTCCTATCTTGTTATAATAACCTTTCCTGAGCCTTTCGCATCCAACCTGATGTTTGCCGCCCCACGCACAAAATAAACCCCGGGTGCAAGCCTCATCATATCATTTGCGCCCGGCTGCAACTCCATAACCCTTCTTCCGCTCGCATCATAAAGATGCATCTGCCACTGTGCATAATAAACTTTACCCATAATTATCCGGTTTACAAGTTTGGCAGCATCTCCATCTCGGCTGTGAGCCGTTTGTTCCTTCACTCCAATCGGATATTCAAAAAAACCCCACATCACCTTATAAGGTGCCGTGTCGCCCTGGGTCCAGACCAAAAGCGCACCAAGACAGTTAGGGGCATAAACCGGCTCGTTGAGCATAAACACCCGGCGCAAGGAACCCCGCGACCAGCCGGTCATAAAGTAGTAGAAATGGGTGTAGATGTCATTCACCCCGGTCGACTCCTCCTGCCAGAAAAGATAGGACCAGACATTACCCACTGTCGCCATAACTGGCGCGGTTGAGGCACCATCGGTTGGGTACCCGCCGCCAGGATTACCGCCCTCAAAGTGCACCTCAGGGTTGCCGGCAACCGTTTTCTCCCAGGCGGCGGAAAAACCCTCATTCCCGAGCGAGAAGTCAAGGCTGGGGCTTCCCAACCGCTCATTGCCGGCCATCAAAACCTCTTCGGGCTGCCAGGCACCATTCGCATAACGGCGCCGGACGATTTTGTACGCCTGAGCCAGAGTTGTGCCATACTGCTCCCAGATAACGCAAATCTCATCACCAAACTGCTCAATTGCGGGCAGATCGCAGAATCGGGCGCTGGAAATCAGCTCCCGTTCACCGATTATCCCGCTCTGATTCACCCGGCGATAGTAAATCTGCCTGAATGAACCTGAATCTTCTGCCCAGACGATATGAGCAATACCAACAGAGTCGCCCAACACATCCGGATGATAACAGGCGCTGGTGCATCCACTTACATTGATCGGTTCCATCCGGTACTCTAAATTGCGGTAAAAGATATTCCGGGCACCCAGCGTTGTGTCAAACATCTCCCAGACCAGATGCCGATTTCCATTCCTGCCATAGGCAATGCCCGGGTTTGCACCTGGATAGAGCGCCACCGGTCTTGACCAAGGCTGCCCGGTTCCATTTCCGGAAAGGCATAGATAAATACTTTCAGATGACTGAAAGACAACTGTTGCGGTATCACGGTCAGGGAAAACTATCTCGGACCGGTATGCCAGTTTATGGCTGTTATTTGGACCTGTTGCCAGCCGGTTGTCGGTTGAACAGATGACACCAAAATCAAACTGGGCATAAACTGGCGCCATCAAGAATGCTACCAGAAACACAACTGCCTTCATAATGACCTCCTTGAATAGCACCTTTTGCCATTCAACTGTAATTATAATCTGAATTCACCTGCTGTCAATAGGCAGAAAGGAAGTTCACCGACAGGATTATGGTAGACATTGATTAACCCGTCAAACCATCTACCTTCAGCCGGTTGACAGGGGAAATGGTGAGAATATACTGTTTAAATATGGAAGAGTTGGTTGCCATTCTTAAGGATTTGTCCGTCCGGTCCCAGCAGGTTGCCCGACGGCTCAGTCTTTATCAGCGGCTGCTGCCCGAGCCGGTGGAGAATGCCTATGAGCGGGAGCGGTTACTAACTGAGATTGAGAAGGGTATTGCCGGTCTGCCCGAAGGCGAGGTTAAGCGAAGGCTAATTGAATGGCTGAACGGAGAAAGGCCAGGGGTTCAGGAGGCGAAGGAGGGGTTCAGGTTTGATTTTGGCCGGAAATTGCTCTCAGGTCTGGAGGGAAGCGGCCTTGAGGTCAGGGGGCAGTTGCCTTTTTTGCGGGTCGGGCTTTTTTCGGTTCGTGCTGATTTTTCTACGGGTCGGGCAACAATCTTCTGGGGTCCGGAGATCGAGCGGCTGAAGGCGGGGGTGAAACTTGAGCCTGATACTCTCGCCAGGCTTTTGCGCAATTATCAGGAAAGTCTGATGAAAAAAGCGGTTAAGGAGCCGCAGGAGTTTCTTACCCGGCTCTACCAGTGTTATCAGCGGATTTGTCTTGCCCGTTCGATTCCTCTTGGTGAGCGGGTGTTTCTCGTTGACCTGTTAGGTGAACTGGTGCTGCTTTTGCAGCCCGAGGGCTTTCGGATCAACCCGACCCGGGAGCGGTTTGTTGAGTATCCGAGAGTCCGTTTCAGTTACGACCTTTACATCCTGAAGCGTTCAGGGCTACGCACGGTGGCGGGGAGAAAAATCCGGCTTTCAGTTGCCAATTTTGATTTCACCGCAGAGAAGGCAAGGGCGCTCTGGGTTCCGGATAGCGATCAGGGTGAAGGAACCTATTACTCTTATATTTCGTTTGTTCAGGAAGAAGAAAGGGATTGAGGAAAGGATATGGACAGAGAACTGGCCCGGGCGATAATCAATAAGTTGGGTTCAAGTGGCACACCGCCAGAGTTCGGGATTGAGGCTTTTACCGTCGGTCTGGAAAGGTATCTGCGGGTGGTTGAGGATGAATATCTGAATGGTATTTTAAAGTTCAACCTTTCCAGTTTTAAACTTGTTACCGGCAATTATGGTGGGGGCAAGACCCATTTTCTCTACTCGGTGCGCGCGCTCGCCTTTAAGCACAACTACTGTGTTGCCTATGTTGCCCTGAACCCGACCGAATGTCCGTTTGACAAACTGGAACTGGTTTATAAGTCAGTGGCGCTGGAGCTGACCGCGCCCTTAAAAACTGACTCAATTGCCAGTATCGGCGAGAAGGGGATTGAGTCGGTAATCAGACGCTGGGTCGGTGAATGGCGGCAAAGGGAGGAACGGGTTGAGCGGCTTCAGGGCTATCTCTTGGAAATGCCGATGACCGACTCGACCAGTTTCTTCAATGCGGTGCGGGGTGCATTCGGCGCACTGGTCGCTGGTGATATGGATGGTTTTCAGGAGACGGTGCAATGGCTCAAGGGTGAGGAGGTGGGCAAGGAGACGAGGGCGCGGTTTAGAATTTCCGAGCGGCTTGACAAGTCAACCGCATTCCGGATGCTGCGTTCTTTGATTCAGTGGGTGCATTCAATCGGGTTCCGGGGTCTGGTTTTGCTCTTTGACGAGGCGGAAAGGGGGATGTCAATCTCTTCATCAAGGGACAAGCGCCGGGCGCTGGATAATCTCCGGCAACTGGTTGATGAGTGCGGCAATTCCCGGCTCCCGGGCGCGATGTTTTTCTATGCGGTGCCGGATGAGAACCTGCTCCTGGAGGGTTCGGGTCCGGTTTATGAGGCGCTGAAGCAAAGGCTGCGGAGCGTATTTTCCGAAACCAATCCGGTCGGGGTGAGAATCAATCTTGAGGATTTGGGAATTGAGCCGGTTGAGTTTCTTACCCAATTGGGTGCCCGGCTCCAGACGCTGTTTGAGACCGCCTATGATGTCAGGCTGAAGGGCGTGGAACCGGTCTTCAAAACCTTAGCCGAGACCGCGGTGAAGAGTTTTGTGTTGGATGTCAGTTATCGGCGGCTGTTTGTGGTGGCGGCAGTAGAGGTTTTACACCGGTTCAAGGAGAGTCCCGACCTTGCCTTTAATGAACGCGAGGCGGAGAAACTGCTGCGGGTGACAACCCAGCGTCTGGAAAAGAAAGAGAAGGAAAGAATCGAGAGTGAAGAGTTCTAAACTTGTTTCCCATCCGGTTTTCGGCGAAGGGGAGATCATTGACAGCCGTTGGCAGGGAAGCGAACTCTTGGTGCGGTTTCAGACCGGTTTACAGCTCTGGTTGCCCAGGAGCCGGGTGAGACCATTGTTTGCGATTGATGAGCACCTGCTGGATTCGGCGGTTGCCGGTGTTAGGGCGGTGGACCGAATCAGTGCCTGCCGGATGATTGAGGCCTTTCGTTTAGGAATCGTTCCCCATCAGGATGTGGAACTCTTCACTTTTGGCCGGGATGAGGAGTTGCGGCTTTTGGCCAATGCCTTGGCGGGTCTGGCCCGAAAACGGGGTGATGTCTATATGATTGAAGGTGAGTATGGGACCGGCAAGACCCATCTCTTGGAACTGTTGCATCATCGGGCACTGAAGATGGGAATGGCAACCAGCCTGGTGCAGTTTGACCCGCAGGAGGTTGCTCCCCATCGACCGAAAAGGGTTTACCGGGAACTGGTGCGCAACCTCAGGTTTATTCAGGATGGTAAGGAAAGCGGGTTCCGGGAACTCCTCAGACTGGCGATGAAACTCGACCTGAACGACCATGTTTTCTTTGGGCCACTGCTTAAGAAACTTAAGCGGCTGGACTGGGCGGCAACCGAGAGCGAGGTCTTCTGGCAGTGGGTTGAGGGTGAAAGCACCAAGGAGTATGCAACTGAGATGCGGATGCCGTATCGGGTAAGGGGCGCGCAGGGTATTCCAGCCCTTTATGACTTTTCCACTGCTGCCGACTTCTACTGCAATATCATTTCGGGAATCTCTTATATCTGCGCTCAGTTGGGATTTAAGGGACTGGTGCTACTGCTTGATGAGGCGGAAACGGTAACCCGGCTCTGGGATGTCCTGTATCTTTCCAAGAGCATTAACTTTATGCAGGGACTCCTGGGACTGGCGAGAAATGACCCCAGGTTGCAGCAGTTGAGCGACGGCTTGATTCATAATCAGGTGAAACCGGTTCCATATATTTACCGTGAGCCCGCACTCTTAGTAATCTTTGCCACCACGCCGACCCCGGGCGAATACGGATATTTGAGGCTTGCCCATGCGGTGCGCCACCGGATTGAACTGACACCGCTCTCGGACCAGGCGCTCGCCAATGCCTTTGCGACCATGCTCAATGTCTATAACAAGGCATATCCCAGTTTCCGTCTGCCGGTTGAGGAGCAGAAACGGCTGTTTGCTCTAACCGTTCGGCAGAACAGTTTTGGGGTGCGGGCGTTTATCAAGAGCTGTGTTGAAGCCCTGGACATCACGCGGATGCGTCAGCAGGGGGTGCTGGCGCCGGGTATGGCGGTGGCATAGTCAAGGTGTCGGCTTCACTTGAGGAGCAGCGGGCGATTCGCAACGGGCTCGCCCGCACCTGGCCCGCCTTTTTTGCCCGGTTCGGTGCCTTAACCGAGGTTCAGATTAAGGCGATTCCCGAGATCCTCGCCGGCAATAATCTCGTGCTCATCTCACCAGCAGCAAGCGGAAAAACTGAGGCGGTAGTTGCGCCGGTGGTGGAAAGGCTGCTTAATCAGGGGCAGAGGGGTTTTTCCGTGCTTTATATCTCACCGACCCGGGCACTGGTCAATGACCTTTATCGCCGGCTGGTTGAGCCACTGGAGTATCTTGGTCTGAAATTGGAGCGCAAGACCGGTGACCATCCGGCAATCAGCGAGGGGAAACTGCCATTTATGCTTTTGACCACACCTGAGTCCTTTGATTCCCTGCTCTGCCGCCATCCCCGCATCTTCTCAACACTGGCGGTGGTAATCTTAGATGAGATTCATCTGCTTGACAACAGCCCGCGCGGAGACCAGTTAAGGGTGCTTTTGGAGCGGTTGAGACTGATCAAGCCGGATGTGAGTTATTATGCCCTTTCAGCGACGATTGATGATGAGCGCATTGGTGAACGTTATTTTTCTCATTCCCGGGTCGTCAAGGTGGCAAAGGAGCGAGAGATTGATGCCCAACTGGTCAAAGCCGGTCCGGACTGGCAGGAAACGGTCCTGGAACTTTTGCGGCAGCGGGGCTGTCATAAGGTGCTGGTTTTTTATAACGCCCGTTCCTTGGCGGAAGCCGGTGTAAAACTGTTTGACCGGCCGCCCTTTACCGACCGGGTCTGGGTTCATCATGCCAGCCTGACCCGCCAGGTGCGGGAGGATGTTGAGGCAAAGATGAACCGGGAGCGCATCGGACTTTTGTGCTGCACCTCAACTCTGGAGTTGGGCATTGATATCGGTGATGTGGATGCGGTGGTCCTTTTCAGGCCACCATTCAATGTCAGTTCCCTGCTCCAGCGAATCGGCCGGGGCAACCGGCGTTTGGGTAACGGGCTTTATATGATCGGGGTATATTTGGATTCCTGGGAAAGGCTGCTTTTTGAAACCTTTATTGACTGTGCGCGCCAGGGCCGGCTTTATGAGAAGCGCTATACCCCCTGTCTTTCAATCCTGCCCCAGCAAATCATTTCTTACTGCTTTCAGCGCCGGCGGATCGGCACGACCCTGAATTCGGTTCAACGAATCTTCCAGCATCTCTACGGCACCAGCCCGGTAGTGGAAAAGGTTTGGACATATATGATTGAGGAGGGTATTCTTCAGGAGCAGGGGCGGGGGGTATATTTTCTGACCGATGCCACTGAGCAGAAGGTGGAACTGGGCAGAATCCACTCCAACATTCAGGAGAAGAGTTTCGGTCAGTATGAGGTGATTGATGTTACCAGCGGTCAGCAGATTGGCAAGGTCTTTTTTGCCCTGGAGCGGTTTGTGCTTGCCGGCAGGTCCTGGCAGATAGTGGAGCGGAGGGAAAAGGAGAAAAAACTTCTGGTTAAACCGTTGGCAACGGTTTCCACCAGCACCAAGGTTTTTGAGGGCACGGGCACCGGCGGTTACTGTTACCATATGGCTGAGGTGCTGAAACAGCGAATCTTCCCGGGGCTGAAGCCGGGTGAATTTCCCTTTGCCATTAAAGAAGGGACGGCTGAGATTGTCCATTTGCTCGGTGGCGCCTATGCCGGGCTGCTGACCGCGGCACTGCAGGTGGAGGGCAGGGATGCGACTGACCTCGGGGGCAGAGTTCTGCGTCTGACGATAAGAAAGGGGGATAATCTGAACCGGTTTCCCCTGCCGAGCCGGGATGCGATTAAAACGGTTGTCCGGGCAAACCTCGCAATGTTTGAGGATAGCCTGGGTTCCGGGGCATTATTCCGTCTCCTGCCTGAGGATTTGCAGGTTGAAGACCACCTGTTGAGTCTGGATATTGACGGGCTGTGGGAGTTCCTTGACCATATGCAACTGGTGCTGATGGCGCCAGAGGCACTGCGGGCGCAGATTGCTGAACATTTACCCGAGGCGGTTAGTGATGAATGAATAGGGTTTTAATCGTTGCCTATTATACACCGCCGCTTGGTCTTTCCGGGGTGATGCGGGTAAGCAAGTTGTGCAAGTTTCTGCCCGATTTCGGCTGGGAGCCGGTCATCCTGACCGTCAAGCCGGTTGCCTATTATGCCTATGACCAGGAACTGGTTGGGGACCTGAACCGGGCAAAGGTCTTCAGAACTGAAAGTCTGGACCCGAACCGGGTATATTACAAGTTACAAGTTGGCGGTTGCCGGTTACGAAACCTGAGAACAGAGAGCCGAGAACAGCGAGCCGGAATGACAGAGGAAACGGCAAAAATCGGGAGCCGGGTGCGGCTGCTTAATTTTCTGTTTTTGCCCGATGCCAAGATTGGCTGGTATCCATTTGCAATCAGCGCCGGCAGGAAAATTATTGAGGATTTTAAACCTCAGGTGGTTTTTGCCACCGCCCCGCCTTGGACCGCACTTTTAATCGGGTCAAGCCTGGCCAAGAGGTTCCATCTACCATTTGTTGCCGATTTCCGCGACCCCTGGCCATTAGGTTTTCAACCGCCACCTTTCTATCAGCGGCCATTTCTGAAGAAAATGCTCAAATCCGTCTTTGCCCGTGCCCGGCTGGTGCTGGCGGTGAATAAAGGGACAAAGATGGTTCTCGAGAGGTTCTTATTTTCCAGTCTTAGGTGCTTAGAACTCAACACCCAGAACCAGGAACCGAAAACTATCTTCAGAATTGAACTGCTGGAGAACGGATTTGACCCGGATGAATACAGGGAGGCAAAGGTTAAGGTAGAGGAAACGGCAAACCTTGAGGCAGAAAATGGGGCGGGTTTCAGGATTGTTTATGTCGGCAACCTGTTTGAGAATCAGAAAGAGATTGAAGGTTTTATCGCGGCACTGAGTTCAATTCCTGATGTCTGGTTTTATCTTGCCGGCAGCGCGGACCGGAAAAGTCAGCAGCGGCTTGAGGCACAGCCGCGGGTGAAACTTTTGGGTAAGGTGCCCCATCAGCAGGCGATTGCGGTAATGAAGGGTGCGGATGCCCTGCTTTATATCGCCAAGCCCAACCAGCCGGTCGGGCTGAAACTTTATGAGTACTTAGGTGCCTGTAAGCCGATTATTATCTGGGGAAAAGGGGCAGATGAGGCAAGGGAACTGGTCAAGGAGTTTGAGTCAGGAATGGCGTGTGAAAATGGCGAGGAACTCAGGTGGTTTATCAGGAAAGTAAGAGAAAATCCGAGCCGTTTCACCAGGGGTGACCGTAGCCGGCTCAACCGCAGATTTCAGGCACAGTGGCTGGCACGGCGTCTAAGTAGTCTGTTGTGAAGCCGCCAGTTAAGGACCCGAATCCGAGCCGCTATTGAAAGCAGCGGTAAAAGGATAATCGCCTTTAGCCAAAACGGGGGGCCGGTGTTGTGTTTTTTCAGGAAGCGAAAAAGGGAGCGATGGTTTTCATAAATCATTTTCGGTTTCAGGGGCGCGGTGCTGGAACCCAATTTGTGATATACCTCTGCCTGGGGCAGATAGGCGGTTTTGCCACCCTGCTGGTAAAGACGATAGGAGAGGTCAACATCGTTATAAAATATCGGAAAGGTTTCATCAAATCCGCCCAGTTTTAAGACAACTGCGCGCCGGAATAAAAGGCAGGATGCCATCGGCTGCTGGACATACTGAAAACTTTCGTAGTCAAAATAGCGCAGGCGCCACCTGCCAATCGCCTTGCAACCGGGCAGGAGCCGGGGCAGGCCGGTCATTTCCCAGAGCACCGAAGAAAAGGTGGGAAAGGAGCGGATGGACAGTTGCCTTGAGCCGTCCGGATTCAAAAGCCTGGGTGCCGCCGCAGCCACATCCGGGTTTTTATCCAGAAACTCAACCATTATGTTTAGCGTATCCGGTTTCAGAACCGTATCCGGATTTAAGAACAGGACATATTCGCCCCGGGCGAGTTTCAGCCCCTGATTATTGGCATAAGCATAGCCAAGATTAGACTGATTGACAATCAATTTCAAATCCGGGAAGCGGGCAAGAATCCTTCCGGTTTCATCCGCTGAGTGGTTGTCAATGACAATAATCTCATACTCACCGTTAAACAGAATTGATTTGAGGCAGGCTTCAATATCACGGGCACTGTTATAGGTAACGATGATGACCGACAGTTTCATCGTCTGGCCAGGTGCCCTCCTGCGGCTTCAGTCCTTAATCCTGAACCTGGGCGCGGTAATATTCCAGCAAATCGGCAAGGGTTTTTTCCAATGGTATCTCTGCCTGCCAGTTTGTCTGCCGGACAAACCTTTCCGGGCTGCCGGACAGATAGGGGATATCATAAGGACGGATTTCAGTGGCACCGGAGCGGACCTCAATCGGCACCTTTGCCAGTTTCAACAGGGTGTCAACCGCATCCCGCAGCCGGATACAGTTGCCGGAGGTGATGTTATAGGTTTCACCGCTCGGGCAGTTTTCCATTGATAGCACATAGGCACGGACAATGTCACGAACATCGGTATAGTCGCGGCGGACAGTCAAATCGCCCATCCACAGGAGCGGCTCTGCTTTTCCCTTCTCGACCATTGCGATATGACGGGCAACCTTGGGAAAGATAAATCTCGGTGCCTGACCGGGTCCGGTATGGCTGAAAGGGCGGACAATCACAATGTCCATTCCCCAGGTCTGGTAATAAAGTCTGCCCATCTCCTCACTCAGCAGTTTACTGCGGGCATAAACGGTCAGGGGATTGGGCGGGTCGTTTTCGGTATGGGGCTTTTCACCCCGGCCATAAACATCAGCCGAAGAGACGAGCAGTATCCGGCAGGGCAGCATCAACTGGTGAACCGCCAGCAGAAGTTTCAAGGTGCCAATGGTGTTGACCTGATATGCGGGAATCGGATTTTTTTCCGCCTCGGCAACCGATGAGACGCCGGCGAGATGAAAAATCCATTCCGGTCGGCACTGCTCCAGCAGCGCCTTGACTCGGTCAAAGTCGCAGATATCCGCACAGAAAAGTTCGGCAGCAATTTTTCCCCTTGGTTCGGCATGATGGATGCCATAAACCTGATAGCCCAGTTCGTTGAGATAACAGGAGAGATGGGTCCCGACAAACCCCTCAATGCCGGTAATTAAAACCCGTTTCATTATCGGGCTTTAGACCCGTTCCCGCCAGTAATTGAGCAAATCCTCAAGGGTCTTTTCAAAAGGAATCTGCGGCTCCCAGCCGGTTGCCTTTTTCAACTTGCCCGGGTCGCCAATCAGAAGTTCCACATCGCTTGGTCTCAGCCGCTTCGGGTCCTGCCGGATTTCAAACTTTACCTTTGAAAAAACCTTGAGAATCTCCAGGACCTCAGCGATTTTATGTCCCTTACCGGTGGCGACATTATAAACCTCGCCCGGAATTCCCTTTTCCAGGATAAGATAATATGCCCGCACCGTATCCCGGACATCGGTAAAGTCCCGCACCGCCTCAAGGTTGCCCACATAAACCACGGGCTCTCGTCTGCCCTTTTCAATCTCGGCAATCTGCCGGGCAAAGTTGGAGGTGACAAAAACCTCCCCCCTTCTGGGCCCGGTGTGATTAAACCCTCGGGTGCGGATGATAAACATCTTGTAACTCTGATGATACTGATACCCCATCAAATCCTGTGCCACCTTGCTCACCGCATAAGGGCTTAAAGGTCTTAACGGATTGGTCTCCTTGATTGGCACCTCATCAGGCAGAACCAGCCCGTATTCCTCGCTTGAACAGGCAAGTTGAATCCGGCACTGGCAACCGCAGGTCCGCACCGCCTCAAAGATGTTGGTCTGACCAATCACATTGGTGACAAAGGTCTCGGCTGGTGCGGTCCAGGACATCGGCACAAAACTCTGGGCAGCAAGATGATAAATCCGGTCCGGCTTGAGAGAGCAAATCAGTTGATTTACCGAATAGGCATCACGCAGGTCGCAGTCATGCAAATAGATTTTCCCCTTTAAATGCTCAATATTCTCGGTCCTTGAGCGCCACCTGATTGTTCCGTGCACCTCGCAATTGCCCAGACTCAGAAGATATTCAGCCAGATGGCTGCCAGCAAAACCGGTAATACCAGTAATCAGACATTTAATCTTCGCCAAATTGCCCCCTATTTCAGTTCTTGGGAAACTTGTAACAACACATTACGCCTTCTGCACCTTGCCCGAACGCAGACAGCGGGTGCAGACCCAGATGCGCCTGGTCCCAGTGCCTTCCTTGACGCGCACGCGCTGCAGGTTCGGCTCCCAGCGTCTTTTGGTAACATTATGGGCGTGGCTGATATTTGAGCCGACCATACCGACCTTACCGCAGATTTCACAATGCTTAGCCAACTTATCCTCCTGTTTTCAAATTATTTAAGTTAAGCATAAATAATAAACTCTGATATGTCAAATTAAGACAACCCTTTTCTGAACCTTACAATCCAATTTCCCATTACGCTGATTTTTGACACAGGGAGGCTATATGTATAATTAAAATATGAGTGATAATTCAAAACTAAAAGGAGGTGGCAGTGAAAAGTTGCGGTTTACCCACCACAAGCCAAGTGGTTGAAGAGCAGGTTGTGTTATTCCCGGTTCGTGTTGGCGGTAAAAATGGCTACATTGATAAGACCGGAAAGATTCTCATCAAACCGCAGTTTGATTACGCCTGGCCCTTTTTCGAAGGGCTGGCAGTGGTAAAGATTGGCGACAGATTGGGTTATATTGATAAGACTGGAGAGTTTATCTGGGAACCTGCGGAATAAATGCGGAATACGGAAAACGGGAGGCGGAGAAGAGAATGAATGGGCTTAAATTATTACCGCTTATGAACCGAGTCACGAATTTTTTGAACCCGATTTCAAAACCAGGAGAAAACGATAAATAAGAGAAAGAAGCCAGTAACTTTGTGCCCGCTTTGTGGGGGAGAAAAAAGACCCGGCAAGACTACTTATACGGTAGAAACTGAATTTGGGCTCGTGGTAATTCGCAATGTTCCGGCGATGCTCTGTTCCCAGTGCGGTGAGGAATGGATTGGTGTCAGCACCGCAAAAGCCCTTGAAAAACTGATGGGTGAAGCCCGTAAACGAAAGACCCAGTTTGAAGTCATCTCTATGAGTAGAGCCTATGCCTGACGAAAATACGAAATCCCGCTTGGGCTATCCGGGAAGAGAGAGCCAATAGTTGCCATTTGCCCAAAATCAGTGCGTCGCTATCACCCCTCGCAATGATTAAGGACAAAATCCTTTTGTATTGCTGACCTTCAGGTCAGCAATGTGAGGCTAAATTCTGACTTTTTTAAAGGAGATTCTCAATTTCATCCAGCGTGAGGACAATTATTCTTGGTGTTTGTTCCCGATGGCTTACCCATTCTCTGACATTCTCAATATCCCGATCGGTGCTTATACCCCATTTGCCTTTTGTCCCTTTGGTATCTTTGGATTTTTCCTTCGGTTCCTTAATCCGCTCTTTTATCGGTATCACAATTACGCCCAGGTTTGCTCCTGTCGCTTGAATCCTTTTAATACAACTCTGTATATTATTCCATAGCTGATAGACCTTCTCAACCTCAAAGGCAACTTCTACCGGACATAATGTTTCTTGAACATTATTTGGTTTCGCTTGTTCCCCGTAAAGTTTTTTATAAACGGGGTTAAACCAAACCGCATCTACCACTGGTGAGTAACGAGCGTTTAGGAGTTTTACTTCGGTAAAAGCAGCATACCCAAGTTTCTCGCCAAGTTGCTTTATCTTTTTCTCTGCATCATCATGTCTTTTGTCTTTTGCCATTTGAACCTCCTGTTATATTTTGCCATTAACTAAGTTTATGCTCAGTGGTTTTGGTGTCAAGGGCGGCGATCATCGGGTTCGGAGGGGCGGGGTTTAGGCTTGCCGCATAGGCAAAGGCATAGAAATATTTTCGCCAGGACTCATCCGAAGAGGAAAACTGGTTGTCAAAGTAGAAGAAGTCAATCAACGCCTCCCTTAATCGGGTCAACTCCTTCAGTCGGCTGCGGTTTTTCATATCGGCGATGGTTAAGTCTAAGAGTTCTATCGCACGGTCAATGGCTTTTCGGCTGTATTCATTATTATTTTTCTTTTGCCAGTTAATTGCCCGTTCAACCTCACTGCCGATGTTTGCCATCTGCTCAAAGAAGGTCAATTCAAACCAGCGACCGGCGGATAGTTCCTTATGATGATATTTCATCTCTCTACCAGGTTACAGACGATTTCAATCACCTTTTTTCTAATCTCGGGGTTGTCAATCCCACGGCTGCGGTTCCCCTGTGATGGCCTGATATTAATTACCGAATCAATCTCAATCCAGTCCGTGCCCGGAACATCGGGATAGATATTAATCCCCCAGAGGTTTTCCTGTTTTGAGCCATCGGCAAGCAATGCCGCCTCTTCATCGGAATGGAGTTCACCGCCAATCGCCATAATTTCCCGTTTCACATCAACGACCGCCTTAACCAGATCGCCAAACATCGCCCTTGCCATCTCCTTCAGTTCGGTCAGGGTAATCTTATTTTTAACAATCCTCATATTTTCTTAAAGCCTAATTAAAATCTACCGGCAATTTTCCGTAAGTCAAAGGTGCAACGAATATGAAGAGATGGGTGAAGGAGTCTTAATCCCTTCCTCTTGCCATTGGTCATTTGCCACTTTGCCATTGCGAATTTATCTGGTTGGGTTCTTGACAGGGGAGTGAATCAAAGTATATTTGGAGTATGAGGTGTATTAGCGGATACCGGTTGAGCAAATTTTCAATTGCCGGGAGGAAAAGATGAGCCGGTTGCGGTTGTTTGTTCTGACTATTTTAATGAGCGCAGCACCGTTGACCGCGCATAAATATTCTGCCGGATTTAACTGGAATATTAACTTTTGGGGCATAAGCGGGCGATATTTTATTACGCCAAATTTTTACATTCAGGGCACGGGTATTTTCGGCAGCGGTTATGATTTCTATGAGGAGCGGCAAGCCTACAGTGTTGGTGGTGGAACAGGATATTTTTTCTTAATTAATGAGTGGGTGCGGCCTTTTATCGGGGTGAGTGGAGGCGGAGGAAGCTCAAGAGAAAGATGGCGTTATGAATCCCCTGACGAATACTCAAGAACAACAAAATTTGGTGGCAGGGTTTACGGTGGAGTATCGATCGCTGTTTTGCAACCACTCCTGAGAGAGGAACAGAATGATGGTTTTGCTGGTTTGACACTGGAACTTGAGACCGGTGTTTCGCTCCAACATTATTATTATTATCACCCTCAGAATTCTTATTCTTATAATGCCCTGCGTTTTCCCGATTTCGGTGCCGGTATCTATTATAACTGGTAAGGGGAGAAAAATGAGGAAGGCAATAACCATTCTAATGTTGCTTGTCGCAACCGGCATAGCCTCGCGGTACTGGTTTTCTGCAGGTTTGCAGGCAGATTTTCTTTCTCAGGGTTTCAGTTTTAGGGTTTTTCATCCCAAAGGTGCTGGCGTCCATTTAGTGGGGCGTTCGGTGTATATTGGAAACAACATTGAGCATCTGTATGAGTTGCGGGTTGAGAAGGTGTTTCTTTTGCCCAGGCGGGTTAGACCCTATATAGGTCTGGGCGCAGGTATCAGGATACCTGAAGACAGGTCATCAATCGGTCTTGGTGGGATATTAGGAGTTGATGTCCTGCTGCTTCAGAGCAGGAAAAGTGTTGATAAAAATCCATCACACGGTCTTTCCCTGAATATTGAGATTTTAACCGGAAGTTTTCCATCAGGATGGATTGGGCCCGGTGCGGGGGCGGGGGTGCATTACAACTGGTAGGTTAACCGGTAATATCAGGGCCAAGTCTGCTCCGAGTCCAGAGACGGTTCTTGGTTATCAGTTTATTGGTTTCGGTTCCTGTAAAATGGAACTGGAAACCGGCAACTTTTGCAGAGAGATTACCACCTGCCCAGGGCAGAGCGGCAGAACACAATGGCTTGAAAGATTTTGAGCGAAAGCAAACCTGAAGGTTTGCCCTACAATTTATTTTCCTGCCCGCAGGCAAAAAGTCAATAAAGGAAAACCCTACCGGACAATCAGTTTCCGGGTTGTGCTATTATCTTGGGTCTGGATTTTCACCAGATAGACCCCGGCTGGGACACCGGCAAGCGAGAACCGGTCATTGCCTTCAATATGGTTATAAACCCGGACCAGTTTACCGGCAATGTCATA
>Ga0272448_1003669_pt1 | contig 18137 bp, 14 predicted proteins | sample YNPCB0191_FD_202220 | JGI IMG/M metagenome (GOLD analysis project Ga0272448, IMG submission 202220) | Hot spring sediment microbial communities from Yellowstone National Park, WY, United States - YNP-CB-019-1 | ecosystem: Environmental > Aquatic > Thermal springs > Hot (42-90C) > Sediment... | reverse complement strand
CTGCCTGGAGGCAGGCCACCCGAGCTTCCAGATAAGCCATTCGCTTCAACAGCAAATCGGTTCCCAGCCGTAGCTTGACCACGGCTGTAGTTTAGCACAATTCCTGCAAATGGGTAGGTAGTTACCATTCTGGATACAATGTGGGATAAGCACATCTATGTACAGGTATCTGCTGATAAAGGAGGCGAAGCCCGTCATCTCGGTGCGCATACTGATAACACACCGCGCGCTGTGAGACAGATGGCTTCGCCATGGCAGGTGGCGAGGCCATCAGAACAACCTTTTGCCCCAAAGGACACAAAGTGCACGAAGGTAACCGCCAGGAAAGAATCCTTTGTGTCCCTTCGTGTCCTTTGTGGTGGATACATCGGGTGGCCATTAGCGCCACGTGGACTATACTCAGCGCCAGTCTGGTCAACCATTGCCATATCCGCGAGAAAACTCGCGGACCGTCGGAACTCCGGAACTGTACCGTCCTGCCCGGTACAGCCACCAGAGTTCAGACTGACAAAAGCGGCTTCGCGGTATCCACCGGAGTCGCAGGACGGGCAACTCAACCTCTGTCTCCACTACTGGAAATCGCGGCGGTCCTTGGCAATGCGCGCGGCGAGGACGCCCGAAAGCGCACACAGTAGAACAAGAGACAGAGAAGAGAAAGACAGTAAGAAAGACTATCAGAAGCGGCAATTTTCGCCGCGGTGCACAGCAAAACCGTCTCAAGGCGCACGCTACAGAGAGCGTGATGCTCCGACGCGGCGGCCTTCCCCTCATCGCGGGGCAGAGCTGCCAGAGAACACTCGTCCCACAAACGGCGACAACCTGACACGGCGGCCTTCCCCCCATCGCGGGGCAGAGCCGCCAGAGAATACAATCAGCAGAAAGCACGCGAGGCCAGCAGGCCTTCTACTCGTTCCAGGCGTTCGCGGCTCCTCCTTTGTTCAGCGGCTGGGCATAGATGAACGTCAGGGAACGGTATGGCTACTCCTACCCGGGCCTGGCCCTGGGAGAACAGGCTGTACCGGGTCCCGGAACGAGAGAAGTGTTATGCTGTGCCAGCGTGCTGTTATATCTGCCGGGTACTCCTACCGTCTGAGCGTTCTGGCTCAGACAGGGCCGATTTTGTTGGACCAAAGGGCTGTCTTTCCGGTTCCCTCTTTGCCGGAAAGGCGGCCCTTTTGTTTTTGTCCAGCGTCCCCTAAAGGCAGGCGGACCCTCCCCAACGCAGTGCGGCTGGCACGGCGTCCTCTCAACCTCTCTGCCCACCACGCTGGCAAAAGACGCCTGAAGACCCACCCCACTGACTGCTTCTGGCTGATATACCGTTGGAGAGCAGCAAGGCCGGTTGTGGAAGGGCAGGAAGGACATTGGGAGAAAGTCAAAGGAGAATAAAAATGGCGCCCCGCCGGGGGAGCGGCGGGGCGGGGACGGGAAGCACCAATGGGTATACCGGGCGCTTCGCCCTTATTATACCCCCTTCGCCCCTGCCGCGCAAGTCCCGCGGTTCCCGGCTCGCCGCCCCCGCAGGAGCCAGCCTTCAGCACGAGTACGTATCAGGAGGAAAACCATGGCAGGCCGGGACGTGATTGAACATATCCGCGAAGCGGTGGACTTCCCCGCCCTGGTGGAGGAAACCATCCCCCTTCCCCGCTACCCGGACGGGAAACCCGTACTGGTTCGCTGCCCCTTCCACGATGACCACCACCCCAGCCTGGCCGTCTACAGCGACCACGCCCATTGCTTCGGCTGCGGCTGGCACGGTGACGCCTTCACCTGGGTAATGCAACGGGACGGCCTGTCCTTCCGGCAGGCCCTGGAAGCCCTGGCCCAGAGGGCAGGCATCCCCCTGCGCGCCTTCTCCCCAGAGGAGCAACAGAAGGCCCAGGAGCGCCGTCAGTACGAAGAAGCCCTGGGCCTGGTCGCCCGCCACTTCGCCCGACACCTCCAGGAGACCCCCAGGGCGTTGGAGTACGCCCACAGCCGGGCCTGGACGGATGAAACCATCCAGGCCGAGGGCATCGGCTATGCCGACGGCAGTCCCCTCCCCCTTCTGGGGCATCCTCAGGCCCAGGCCGTCGCCGATGCCCTGAACCGCTGGGCCGGACGGGTGGGCGGCGCCCTGGTCTACATCCACCGCCAGGGCGGACGGGTGACCTACCTCTCCGGACGGTCCATTGAGGGCAAGAAGCACTACAATCCCCCCACCGAACGGGCAGGGCCCCGAATGCCCTACTGCAACGCCCTCTACTCCCTGCGCGTCCGGGAAGTGGTCATTGTGGAAGGCCAGGCCTGTGCCATCACCCTGGGCGGGTGGGGCATCCCCGCCCTGGCCCTGGCCGGGTCCGGAGTGACGGAGAGCCTGGTCGAACTCCTGGCCCGACACCGTCAGCGCGAGACGGACCTCTACGCCGTCCCGGACGGGGACGGGAAAACCGACCTGGCGGCCCTGGCCCGCGCCGCAGGCCCGCTACTGCGGGTGGTGACTCTGCCGGAGGGCGCGGCGGACGTCAACGCCTTTGCCCAGAGCGGGGCCAGCGCCGAAGACTTCCGGGCCCTGCTGACCGCTGCCCCCACCTGGCTGGACCTGCAGATAGAGAGGACAGCCCAGGCCCGGGGCGCCGAGAGGGACCGGGCGCTGGAAGCCCTCTTCCCCCTTCTGGCGGAACTGGCCGACCGGTCCCCCATCACGGCGGCCCGCTATAAAGGCCAGGTCCTCAAGGCGATGCCGGACCTCCGGTCTCGCGACTACGACCGGCTGTTGACGGCGGCCCGGGACGGGAAGAGAGAACCCGACCATGCCGAAATCCTGGAGGGGAATTACCCGCTCATCTCCCCTGCGCTGGACTTCCTGGATGACCTGGCGGTGGTGATGGTCCCCCTGATGACCCGGTCGGGCGGCAGGGTGGACTACCAGCCTTACCTGGTCACCAGCGATCGGGAGTTGGTCCCCCTGAATGGAGAGCGGATGATCACGGTGGGAGGAAGGCCGGTCATCCTGCGGGACCCGCCGGCGCGACTGCCCGGTTCGGCGCGCTGGGCGTGGGCAGACATCCAGGCCTACCGGCAGGGGGATGCGCCGCCGCCGACAGAGGTGCTTCGGGAGACGGAGCGCCTCCTGGACGAGTACGTGGACTTCCGAGATGCGGGAACCAGTACGGTGCTGGCCCTCTGGGTGATGGGCACTTACCTGTACCCGGTGTTTGAGGCCTATCCCTATCTGGCCCTGCAGGGGCCCAAGGGCAGCGGCAAGACCAAGACCCTGGACATCCTGGCGAAACTGGCCTTCAACGGGCGGGTCTCCAGCAGCCTGTCCCCGGCGTCCCTGTTCCGGGTGGTACAGGCGACCCGGGGGATGCTGGGCATAGACGAGGCGGAGCGGCTGAGCGACTTCCGGGACCCCCTGGCGGGCGACCTGCGGCTGCTGTTGAATGCGGGCTACAAGCGGGGCTCGCCGGCGATCCGCTGTGAAGGCGATGAGCACCGGGTCACCGAGTTTGAGGTGTACGGGCCGAAGGCCATCGCCAGCATCCGGGGGTTGGAGGACGTGCTGGAAAGCCGCTGCATCCGGGTCACGATGCTCCGGACGACAGGGCCGAAGGGCAACCGGCTGGTCTCCGAAACCGGAGAGGATTGGGCAAAGGCCCGACACGGGTTGTACTGCTTTGCGCTGCAGCACTTCCGGGAAGTACGGGAAGCGTACCTGCGCGGTGTCGGTGCGGACGGTCTGAACAACCGGCAGGCAGAACTCTGGCGTCCGCTGCTGGCCATCGCGGCCTATCTGGACCACCTGGGCATGGAGGGCTTGTTGCAGCAGGTGCAGGAATATGCCCGGCGGAATGCAGAACAGGCCGAGGAGGACGGATTGGACGATGAGAGAAGAGCATTGTTGCTGGCACTCCACAGTCTGGCAGAGAAAGGCAAAGAACAGGTGATGCCAAAGGAAATCAAGGAGGCTATGGCCGCCTTTATGGAGGACGAGGAGCACGCCGCGATCAAACCCTCCTGGATCGGCTATCGGCTCCGGGAGTTTGGCCTTCGGCGGAAGCACACCAGGCAGGGAAACCTCTATCCAATCACAAAGGAGGTTGTCCTGGACCTGATGCATCGGTACGGCCTGGAAGTGCCAGCCAGCCTGTAGCAGAAATGCGATTGTACAGGCGGTCACCCCAAAAACCTGTCACAGTTGTCACAGTTGTCACAACCTGTCACAGTTGTCACAGAAACCCTATAAATGTGACAGGTGTGACAGGTTGTGACGGGTTTGACAGATGTGACAGGTTTATGGAAAGGCCCGTTGTTTCATTGCACATCTGAGACGCACACGGGCTGAGGAATTGAGAAGTACCACCCCAAACAAATATTGCATCTTCAAGGAGAGGTTTCCACTCAGGAGGTGAAAAATGCTTCTCAGCGAAGCCATAGAGCGGTTAGTGATTGCGACCCAGGCAGATGGGTTAAGCCCAAATACAACGGACGGTTACCGCAGGAAATTGAAGCCTCTGCTGGACTTTCTGGGCGATGTCCCGGTGGAAGAGATTACCACGGATGACCTGCGGCGATATGTTGCCTACCTTCGGGGACGCACTACGCTCTATCCCTGTCACCCTCACCACAAAGAGCGAAAAGGGACTCTTTCGCTGGCCACAATAAACGGGCACGTGAGGGCCTTCAAGCGTCTCTTCAACTTTCTGGAGGCAGAAGGGGTCATTGAATCCGCTCCTTCCCAAAAAATCAAGACCCCTCGTCCTCCCCGCCATGAGCCGAAATCAGCCGATCTCAGGGATGCAGAGGCCATGCTGAACGCCATTTCAGGGGATACCCCTCAGGACCGGAGGGATAGAGCGATCATCCTGTTCCTGATTGACACAGGGTGCCGGGTCGGTGGCCTGTGCAGGCTGAAGGTGAGCGACATTGACCTGGAAAAGGGCGAGGCCCTGGTCACTGAAAAGGGTGAGAAGGCCCGAATCGTGTTCTTCCGTCCGGAGACGGCAGAGGCGTTACGTGCCTGGCTGAAAGTCCGGCCGAACGACCAGGGAGACTGGTTGTTCGTAAGCCTGGGGAACAAGGCACGAGGAGCGTTATCGGTGGGAGCAGTGGAGCAGGTACTGAGGCGGCGCGCCCAAAAAGCGGGCGTCAAAGGAAGGGTCAACCCTCATGCCTGGCGACACGCGTTTGCCCGAAGGTACATCTGCAAGGGGGGTGACCTAGCCACTCTCTCGGATCTGATGGGGCATGCCAGCCTGGAAATCACCAAGGCCAGTTACGCTATCTTCACCAAGGAGGAACTGCGAGAGAAACATCAACGCTACAGCCCCGTAACCGAATTGAAGGTTGTCAGGAGTAGCAGGGATGATGGGACAGAATGAGAGCGGTGGATTTCCATTGCCAAGGGCCCCACCACAGACTTGGCTAATCGCGGTTCGTATTGTATAATTGAACCCAGAATTCAAATTCCGCGTATAAAACACAAACAGCGAGTATGAAGACCGCAAAGACCCTGGGGCCGTCAAGCGCCGAACTCCTTTTGCGCCTGAGCGGGGAGGGGAAAACCATTTTCTCCATTGCCGATGCCTGCGCAATCACCGGTCAGTCGTACGCAGCGACCGCCGCACTGCTCAGTCAGATGGTACGGAAAGGGTGGCTGGTGCGGCTGGTCCCGGGCAGGTACCTGATCGTACCCCTGGAGGCTGGCCTGGAGAGTGTCCCTATGACAGATCGGTACGTCATTGCCCGCCAGGTCCTGGCGCCGCTCCCTTACTATATCTCCTATGCCAGTGCAATGGAAATCCACCAGATGACCACCCAGCCGGTCAATACGGTGTATGTGACCGTGCCCCGGCAGCGGGCCAGCCGGTTGATTGCAGGCGTCTGGTATCGCTTCATCTATGCGAGCCAGCGTTCCTTTTGGGGGTGGGAAGATGTCTGGGTTACCGATCAGGACCAGGTGAGAGTCAGTGATTTAGAGAAGACTGTCCTGGATTGCGCAACCCGTCCGGACCTTTGTGGGGGGATCACCGAACTGGCTAAAGGAATCTGGCTGCGTAAGAGCGACCTGAACGAGGAGCGGCTGGTATCCTACGTGCAACGGCTGGGCCACCGGGCAGCGGCCCGGCGGCTGGGCTTCTTGCTGGAAACTCTCCATACGGTTGACACAGAGATAACCCGAGAGGGCTCTCCAGACATTGCGGCTCTGGGCCGACCGGAGACGATTTCGGCGCTTCTTGCCTTCACCAGCGGCTCGTACGCTTTGCTGGACCCAACGCTCCCTGACCAGGGCCCCTATCGGGCCCGCTGGGGGCTGCGGATCAATCTGGACCCTGAAGAATTGAAAACCATTATCTGGACGTGAGGGACAATGATTTCACCTGCTGAGATCGCCCGATGGTCGCACCGTTTCGGCGTGAGCGACCGGGTCATTGAGAAGGATTATGTGCTGAGCTGGCTGCTGGTCGCGATCGGGAAAAGCGGATTGCGGGATGCTCTGGCTTTCAAAGGGGGCACTGCCCTGAAACGAGCATACTTCCCCGATTATCGTTTCTCAGAAGACCTGGACTTTACAATCCGATCCGATGAACTCTCGCACGACGAAGTGGTCCGTGGATTTGTTGACCTGTTTCCCTGGCTGGAACAGCAGGTGAATCTGGGTCTGACGCTACGAAGTGCAGAACGGAGCACGTCAGGGAGCACAACCTTGCTCATCAACTATGTGGGGCCTCTGAGGGCGCGTCCCGGATCGCGGTATCTGAAGGTGGACCTCACGCGTGGCGAGTTACTGCTGTATGCGTTAAACGAGCCGTACCTGCAGGCACCATATAGCGATTACCCGAACAATGTAAGGTTTCCCACTTATTCCCTTGAGGAGATTCTGACCGAGAAGTTGTGCGCTCTCATCGGGCGCACCGAGCCTCGGGATCTTTACGATGTCTACTGGCTGTTGGAATGTGGCCAGGTGGACCTGGAGACTTTGCCCGCAGGTTTCGCCGCCAAATGCCGACATAAAGGGCAGGATCCGGAACGGTTGAGACAGGTTCTGGCGGCCCGAGAGACAACATTTGCGCGGCTATGGAAATCCCGGCTGGCCATGCAGGTTCAAGACCTCCCCCATTTGAACGAGGTTCTGCGATCTGTACACCGACATCTCCGCTTGCTTGGACTCGCCTGAGTTCAGCATTGCAGGTCCTCAAGAGTTTGCAGGTCGGCCCCCAGTTCCTCCAGGTCGTAGTGGCGCGGAACCCCCTCGGTCGCCAGCAGTTCGTGGAATTCCCATTTGGAAAGCCCTGCCAGTTCGCGCGCTTTTCCAAAAGAGAGCAACCCCTTTTCATATAGACGGATTGCCAGTTCGCGCCGGAGTCGGGCCTCCTGCTCGGCAACCGGGATGCGCAGCGCTTCGCACACCTCGGGCGGTAACTCCAGCACTATACCACGCATTGAAACTGCCTCCTTGATTGGACAGGCTGCTCTCCTACCGCTATAGTATACCAGGCATCCGGAGATGGGTAACCATATATGGAGAGGTGGGACCTTATAGCAGATAATAGCAGGCCGCCCGTGTCATATATTTATTACTTTCGTCTGGTAAAAATTGCTCATAAGCCCTTGGTTGGGGGTTCAAATCCCTCCGTCGCCACTGGAAAACAACAAACGCCCCACATCAACAGTGGGGCGTTTGGGTTTATCCGGGCTGATCCAAGCCAGCGGCACCACGACGGCCACTACCATGTAGATTTGTCGCCCTCCGGGGACTTGCGCCAGCCCAGACGGGCCAGAAAGGCCCGGTCCTCCTCGGTCAGCGGGGCCCGCTCCAGCAGGTCCGGGCGGCGCTCCAGGGTGCGCCGCAGGGCCTGCTCCCGCCGCCAGCGGGCAATCGCCGCGTGGTTGCCCGAAAGAAGGACCTCCGGCACCGCCCACCCCCGAAAGACCGCCGGTCGGGTGTAGTGCGGATATTCCAGCAACCCCCAGGCATAGGAGTCCTCAAACGTCGCCCCGGGGTCTCCCAGGGCCCCCGGCAGGAGCCGGGTGACGGCGTCTATGATGACCATCGCCGCCAGTTCGCCCCCGCTCAGGACGTAATCCCCGATGGAGATTTCGTCGGTCGCCAGGTGCTCCCGCACCCGTTCGTCCACCCCCTCGTAACGGCCACAGATTAGCACCAGCCGGGGATAACGGGAGAGTTCTCTCGCCACCTCGTGGGTGAATAGCCGCCCTTGAGGGGAAAGGAGAATCACGGGGACGCCTTTCTCGTCCCCTAACACTGCCTCCACGGCGGCGAAAATCGGTTCGGGCTTCATCACCATCCCCCCGCCGCCTCCGTAAGGGGCATCGTCCGTAATGCGGTGACGTCCGGTGGCGTAGTCCCGGATGTTGTGCAGGTGGACGGAAATGAGCCCGCGCTCCTGAGCCCGCTTGATGATGCTCTCCTGAAGCGGGCCAGTGAACATCTCCGGGAAAAGGGTCAGAACGTCAAACCGCATCATCCTGCCGGTCCGATGTTTCCTCCACCGCAGCGAGGGCCGAAGGGAGCAGTTCCCGCAGTTCCCGGGGGATCAGGACGACCCTTTGCCCCTCTACCGTCCCGTCGCTGAGCAGTCCATAGAGCCGCAGTCGCCCCATCAGGGTTTCCGGTAAGAAGAAAGACCACTCCAGGCTGTCCTCCAGGTCGTCCCCGTAGCGGGCGGTGAATTCGTCCCAGGGGAAAATGCCACCCGCATCCAGAACGTCCCGCAGGGCCTGCCGCTCTTCCACATTCAGTTCGGTCAACGCCTCCCGCAGGCGCTCCGGGTCCGTGATGGCCTCTACCAGGTTCTGGATCAGGTCCTCCTTGCGAAGCGCGACGTAGGGGACAGAGTAGGTCTTTGCCGTCGCGACCAGCGATTCCCGAGTGATTCGTTCCAGGCACTGGCGGAGCGAAGCGTCGGGCGGGATGGGGCGGCTCCGCCTTCGCTCGCGATACTGCCGGGACTGCTGGAGGAGAACGTTCAGGCCGGAATCGGGCTCCTGCAGGGCCAGAACCAAATCCAGTTGTTGGAAGTGTTCATCATCCGGATGCCAGCTCAGAGCGGTCGTCACGTAAAAGCGGGCCAGAGCCAGGTCTTCTTCGCTCACGCTGATCGCCGTCAGTGCTCGAAGGTATACCAGAAACTCCCATAAGGTAAACTCCTTCCGGTCCGCCAGGACTTCCAGGCACTGGCGGGCCGCCGGGAGGTCTCCCCGGTTCAGCGCGAGCAGGGCCAGCCCGGACCAGCCTCCAGCGCTTTTGGGGTCCAGTTCTACCGCTTTCCGGAAACACGCTTCCGCCCGGGGCGGGTCGTTGCCCCATGCCAGCCCCAAAAACACACAGGGGTCCGGTTCGTTCACGAAGGAGAGGGCCTTTTCTGTCAATGCCTGCGCATCCTGGAGTCGGTCCTCTTCCAAAGCCCGAAGCACTTCTTCGGTCATCTCTATCGCCTGCCGGGGGTAGCGGTCGGGGTCATTCTCCAGGACTCTCCAGCGCGGGATTCTCAGCCGCCGCCACTCCTGGCGGAACTCGTCCCAGAGTTCCACCGGCTGGGAAACGTCCATCAGGCCTTCTTCATCCAGCGACTGCAGCGCAACCATCCGCTCCGCCAGTTTTCCTTTTTGGGAAAAGGCGAAGCGCCGGATTTCCTCCACGGCCTCCGGGGTGCCCAGGAGGGCGAGAATGTCTATCCAGAGGAAACGGGAGGCGGACTCCCGGAACATTTGGACCAACTGGGAAAAGACGATCGGGTACCGGGCGACCAGTCCCCGCAATCGTTTCTGGAAAGGCTTTCGGTCTATCTCCCCAGTCTCCCATAATTCCAGCAGTTCATTCATCTCTCGGGCCACGCGGTTGGGCATTAACTGGACGAACTGGAAGGTGGGATACCGGTCGGCAATCCCCGGGCCAGGCGCTTTCCGGATCGCGGCCGCCATCAGGGCCGACAGAGCCTCTGCCAATCCGCCCGGATATGACATCGCCTGTTCCCAGAGTCGCCGGGCCGTCCGGAAATGACCCAGGTTGGCGGCGGCGGATCCGATGACGATCAGGCTGGGCGCGTCCTCTATCTCTTTAATCAGGTGGCGGTGCTGGCGATACAGGCGGTATATTTCCGCATCATCGTTCAGGTATCCCAGCGTAAGGACCACGCTTTCCAGGCTGGCAGGGGAGTCAACGGAAAGACCCCGGAGCGACCTGGCGGCCGCCTCGGCCGCCTCCCGGTTGCCCAGCATCAGATGTGCCCGCACCAGAATGATGATCGCGGGTTGCAATCCCGGGGAGTCCTTCAGGAGTTGTTCGGCCACTTCTATGGCCTTCCGGGGCTGTCCGTCCATCAGCAGAACTTCCCCCTCCAGCCCCCGGGGGGCAATCCAGCGCGGAGCAAGGGAGGACGCCCGGCGGAAGTGACGGAGGGCAGAGGAGATGTCCCCCGTCTCCGTCGCCCGCTTCCCCAGTTCCAGTTCGTACACGGCCTCCTCTGCCCGGTCCAGAGGCAGTCCCATCGCTTTGGCGAAATGGGTGAGCAGGTCCTCCAGTTCATCCAGAAATTCTTGCGCTTCCTTCACCAATTTGCCAGGCAGGATGTCCCGGTACTCCACAAACTCCCGCAATGAACGCCGGGCGTGGGCCGTGAGGTCCATCTCGTCATACATCAGCCCCAGGAGGTAGTAGGTGAGCAGGTTGTCGGGGTCGCGCCGCTGCGCTTCCTCTAGGGTTAGCATCGCCTCTTGCAAGTTTCCCAGGCTAGCCTGCAGAACTCCTCGGACCATCAGGAGTTCCGGTCGTCGCTGGAGATGCGGGGGGGCCTCATCCAGAACCTGCAGGGCCTCCTTGTATTTCTTCTCTTCCTGGAGAGCCTGGACCCGGGAGAGAATCTCTTCCAGTCCGGGCCCCCGGGGGCCCGGTGGCGGCTGAGGGTGTCGGCGTTTGGGTTTTTTGGCCATGGTGCTCCTTTTTGCGTATCGCGAATCGCTTATCGCTTATCGCATATCGCTTATCGCGTAACGCTTATCGCGAATCGCTTATCGCTTATCGCGCATAGGGTTTGAATGTAGCACAGGCCGCCAGGCACGTTGACGCAGGCTAAAGCCTATGCCACGCAGGCTGACAGCCTGCGCCACGAAAAATTTGGTGCTACTATCCAACGCCCGCGCTACTTTCACGTCACGTTTCACGTTTCACGGTTCACGTTTCACGGTTCACGTTTCACGGTTCACGTTTCACGGATCACCGTCGCAGCCCCCTCCACACCCGCTCCGGGGTCAGGGGGAATTCGTGGAACCAGACGCCGGTGGCGTCGCGGACGGCGGCGATGAGGGCCGGCGCGGCCGGAATGAACGGCATCTCCCCCATCCCCCGCGCGCCCCAGGGCCCGCGCGGGTCCGGCCGCTCCACCAGGACCGGCTCCACCCGCTCCGGGACATCCAGCGCGGTGGGGATCAGGTAGGTGCTGAGCCGGTCGGTGAGGACCCGGCCCTCCCGGACGATGAAGTTCTCCACGGTGGCCCAGCCCAGGCCCATCACCACCCCGCCCTCTATCTGCCCCTCCACCAGTTGCGGGTTGACCGCTTTGCCCACATCGTCGGCGCAGACGACGCGGGGAATCCGAATCTGTCCGGTCTCGGTATCCACCTCCACCTCCACCGCTTCCGCCACGTAGCCATAGGCGAAGTTGGGGGTGCTGTAGCCGGTCTCCGGATCAAACGGGGTGGTCTTCGGGGCCAGGTAGGTGTATTCGGCCACCGCGGGCCGCTCCTCCGCGCGCCACTTCTCCAGCGCGGCCGCCGCCGCACCCCGCACGGCGTTCCCGGCCATGAAGGTGGTCCGGGAGGCGGAGGCGGAGCCGGAACTGCCGGGACTGGTGGCGGTATCCGAGGGGACCAGCCGCACCCGCTCCACCGGAATCCCCAGCGCCTCGGCGGCCATCTGGGTGATGACGGTGTGGGCACCCTGGCCCACTTCAGCACTGCCAATGTAGACGACAGCCTCATCTATCTGTGCCCCCCCGCGCAGTTCCACCTTCGCCCAGCAGTTCTCCTGGTAGCCGAAGGAGAAGCCGACGTTCTTGAAACCCGCGGCGAAACCGATGCCCCGGCGGACCGGGCCAGCAGGTTGGGGAAGTTCGGGTTTGCGCCAGCCGGCCTCTGTTTTCGTCCACCCCGCCGCCGCCGCACAGCGCTCCACCACCTCCACCAGGTTGACGCCGCCGGGGAGAGGGGTGCCCATCGCGGTCAGACTCCCCTCCCGCAGGAGGTTGCGCACCCGCAACTCCACCGGGTCCATCCCCAGCGCCTCAGCCAGTTTGTTCATCTGCATCTCCGCCAGGAAGATGCCCTGGGGCGCGCCGAAGCCCCGGAAGGCCGCGCTGGGCGGGTTGTTGGTGTAGTAACCGTCCACATCCACCTTCACGTTGGGGATTTCGTAGGGGCCGGTACAGGTGACGGTCAGGTTCCCCAGGACCTTGTTGGTGGTGTAGCAGTAGGCACCGCCGTCGGCGACGACGCGCACTTCGGCCGCCACCAGTTTCCCGTCCCGCGTCGCGCCCCACTTGCAGCGGGCCCAGGCCGGATGCCGCTTGCCGTGCCCGATGATGGACTCCTCCCGGGTCCAGACGATTTTCACCGGACGGCGGAGTTTCCAGGCCGCCAGGGCCAGGACAATCTGGACGGACATGTCCTCCCGTCCGCCGAAGGCGCCGCCGATGGCCGGGTAGACCACCCGGACCTGCTCCGGGGGGATGTCCAGCGCGTGGGCAATCTGACGCTGGTCCTCCCACGTCCACTGTCCGGCGACGACGACGGTCACCCGCCCCTCCTCGTCTATGTAGGCCAGGCCGGCCTCCGGCTGGAGGTAGGCGTGCTCCTGGGAGGGGAGGCGGTACTCGGCCTCCACGATAACGTCGCACCGGGCCCAGGCGGCGTCTACATCCCCCTTGCGAATCTGGTGGTGACTGATCCAGTTCCCCTCCGTCCGGAGTTCCGGATGGGTGGGGTTGGGGGCACGGGGCGGGTGGAGGGGGTAGGCGTCCGGCTTCATGGCCTCCAGAGGGTCAGTGATGACGGGGAGGTCCTGGTACTCCACCCGGATGAGGTCACGGGCGCGGGCGGCGGCCTCCTCCGTCTCGGCGACAATGAGGGCCACCTGGTCGCCCACCCAGCGGACGACGTCGGCGCCGGGTTTGGCGGAGCCGGGCCCGCAGAGGACGGGCTGGTCGGGGGTCTGCAGGCCGTACTCGTTGACGGGTACGTCCTTCGCGGTGAAAATGGCCACGACGCCGGGGACCCGCTCCGCCTCGGCGGTGTCTATGCTCAGGATGCGGGCATGGGGCCGCCCGGCGAAGAGAATTTTGGCATGGAGCATCCCCGGCATGGAAAAGTCGCCGGGATAACGGGCTTCGCCAGTGACTTTGGCGCGGGCATCTACCCGGGGGATGGATTGGCCGACAATCTGTTCGGGCATCGGTAGACCTCCTCGGGAAACGTGAAACGTAAAACGTGAAACGTAAAACGTAAAACGTGAAACGTAAGACGTGAAACGTAAGACGTGAAACGTGATGCGTGAGTTAGAACAGGGCCAGTTGGCGTACGCAGGGGGCAGTTTCGGCCAACGCCTTTCCTATTGCCTGTGCTTCCCCTGCCATTTCTTCTTTGTCTTCGTGGTGCAGGCTATCAGCCTGTGCCAAAAACCAGCCCCAGAGGGTCTCTTCCGGGACATCGGGCGGGGCAAAGGCCGCCAGCGTGATCATGCGGAAGACGCTTCCCAGCCGCCGCGCCCACCATTTGTGCATCTGGTAGATGGGCTTCTTGGAGTTTCCCTCCGCCAGTGCGACGGGGTTTAACCGCTCAACGGGGAAATCCAACTCTATGTATCGCATTATGAACTGTCCTTTCGTGCAATTTGAGAAGCCACTTTCGCGAATTAATATATATGGGGGTGCAACGGCGCCTATCCCCCATATGTAGGGGGTTGGCGTTTGGCGATCAGAGGCGAGTTTCCTGGCTCGCTCGCGTCACACCACTAAATGTGGGGGCAAATACACCCTGTTCCCCCATATATGGGTAGAACAAACGTTTCCCCGAAAGGAGAGATGAAAACTATCAAAACCAGTAACTGCCTACCCGAGAATCGTTTCCTTAAAACCACGAAGGACACGAAGGCCACACAAAGGGCACGAAGGAATTTTAGTCGTCAGGGGTTCAGGGGTTAGCCCATTTTTCTAACCCCTAACCCCTGACTATTAACCGCTAAACTTTGTGTCCTTGGCGAGTACTTTGTGCCCTTCGTGGTAGATAATTACCAAAACCCTCAAAAATCCGCCGAATCTGTTCCCGTCTCTCCGACTCCATAGGCCATCATCCCGTTTCACGTTTCACGTTTCACGTTTCACGTTTCACGCTTCACGTTTCACAGAATCGCCTCCCAGCGCCCCGCCAGTCTCTCCATGACCTGGGGGAGGGTGGTGTACTCCATTTCCTCCATCGGCAGCCGGTGGGGCTCAAAGGGGCCGTGGCGCCGGAAGTGGTCGGCGATGACGTTGCAGAGGCGGCGCGCCTCGTCAAAGCCGGGGTCGTCAAACATATCCCGCGGTCCCACCAGCCGGCCTCCGGCAATCTGGAAGCCCAGGCAGACGACACGCGGCGGGCCGTCAAACCGGCTGGGGGTGGCGTGGTAGAGCGGTACGGGCATCAGCGGGCCGTAGTGGGAGCCCCGCATCCAGCCTTCCACGATGTGGGGCATGGTGAACGGCTCCAGTACCTCACCGACGGCCGGGAAATCCCCCTGGCTGCGGACGATGCAGACGGGGTCGTCCTTCCCCACGTACCGCCCGGCGATGAGGGAGAGGCGCTGGGTTGAGGAGACGGCGGCAATCTCGCCCTTTTTGGTGTAGACCGCTCTGACCATATAGCGACCCGGCGCGCCGATGAAGACCAGCAGGTCGTAGAGTTCCTCCGGTGTGTCAAAGAAGACCCGCTTGCTCTCCTTCACGTCGTGGACCTCAAAGCGGAAGCCATCGTGCATGGCCGGGGAAATGACCAGACCGGCGGTGTTAAAGGGGTCGGCGAACATTTTGTAGAGAGGAAGGTTCCAGGCCCCGGCGGAGGTTTTATCCGCCATAAAGATGATCACCGGTTCGGAGGGCCGCTCGGTGAACTCCATCTCCGCCACGCCGGGGCCCATGCCTTTGACGTTGCCGGAGAAGGCGTCCGCCAGCAGGTCCTGCCCGGCGCCGTAGAGTTTCAGCCGTTTGGCAACCTCCGTACAGGCCTCAAAGGTCTCCCAGGCCAGGCGGTGAATCTCCGGGCTGTCCACTCCTTTCCGGTGGGTCATGATGAGTTGCAGGTCGTCGCCGCAGGCGGTGACGTGGAAGTCTACGATGAGGTCGTCCTTCACCGCCGCCTCCAGCCGGTCCTCCGCCTCCTCTATCAGTTCGTCGTGGACGCTGGAGTGGCCGACGAACCCGCCAATATCCGCCTTGATGACGCTGAGCGTAATGGGGTCCATTTTTTTCCTCCTTTCTGTCCGGTCGGTCGCAGCGAATCCAACTGCTCGTAGAACTTTATCCTGTTCTGAGCAGGATAAATCCTGCGCTACAACGCGGGATAAATCCTGCGCTACTTCAGTTTCTCCTCCCCACCGAAGGGCCGGTAGGGGCTCAGTTGATCCAGAATCTCCTGGTCTTCCGGGGTAATGGCATTCTGCACCATGTGGGTCAGGAGGACGCCGACGCCCGGCCCCAGCATGTATCCCTGTCCGCACATCCCGACGGCATAGATGTACCCCTGCAATTCCCGCGCCCAGCCAATGATGGGGAAGCCGTCGGGGGTCATCGGATAGAGGCCCCGCCAAGTGCGGCGCACTTTGATGTTGGCCAGTTTCGGCATCAGGCCCACCATCCGCCGGGCAATCATGGGCAGGAAGACGGAGGTCTCCCGGCGGTCGGTGCCGATGATAGGCGGTTCGGGGGTGATGCAGAAAACGATGGGGCCCGGCCTGTGCTGGTAGAAGTAGTAGTTCTTGGAGCCCTCGGCGGGGCGGATGTCCACCACCATCGGCTCCAGGAAACGGGCGACGGGTTCGGTGATGCCCGCCTCGTGGCAATCCGGGGTCACGGGGACGTCCAGCCCGGCCATCTGGGCCACCGCCCGGGCCCAGGGGCCGGCGGCGTTGATCACCACCTCGGTGGCGTAGCCGCCCCGGTCGGTCCGCACGCCCACCACCCGCCCCCGGCGGCGGATGATGCCGGTGACCCGCTCCCGGAAGTGGAACTCGGCGCCCCGCTCCCGCGCCCGCATGTAGAACGCGTGCGCCGTCAGCAACGGGGAGGCGGAGCCGTCACCCGGGGAGTACGTCCCGCCGATCAGCCCCTCCGGATTCAGGTCCGGGATAACCTGCAGAAGGTCGTCCCGGTCCAGCCAGCGGATGTTCAGCCCGTAGGCCTGCTGAACTTTCAGCAGGTTTTTGAGAACCTGCTCCTCCTGCTCCCGGTAGGCGACGAAGGAGTACCCGCCCTGGTACCATTCAATGTTGTCTCCGTAGGTCTCCTCCCAGGTGGAGAAAATCTCTATGGACTTCAGGCAGAGGCGGATTTTGGCGGGGTCGGAGTGGGTGGCGCGGATGCCGCCGATGGCGGCCTTGTTGGAGCCCTGTCCGGGACTGGCGAACTGGTCAATGACCAGGACTTTCAGGCCGGCATCGGCCATAAAGAACGCCGCGGGCAGGCCGATGCTTCCGGCGCCGACAATCACGACGTCGTAGGTTTGGGTGGTCATGGTGGCCTCCGTGAAACGTGAAACGTAAAACGTGAAACGTAAAACGTGAAACGTGATGTCACGGGACGGTGCCGCCGCAGGAAGCGTAGTTGGCGTTGTGCTCTTCTTCCGTACGGGCGAAGAGGTGGCTGCCGTCGTTCTTGTGACAGTCGGCGATGAAGTAGAAATAGTCGGTCTGGGCCGGGAAGGCTGACGCCTGGATGGACGCCAGTCCCGGGCTGCAGATGGGGCCAGGGGGCAGGCCAGGGTAGCGGTAGGTGTTGTACGGGTGGTCTATGTCCGCCAGGGAGTTGACGCCCAGTTCGTCAAAGTAGAGCCGACGCCACCAGGTTCCCGTCCGTTCATCGTAGCCCAGGGCGTACTGGACGGTGGGGTCGGCGTTGAGGAGCCAGCCGTTCCGCAGCCGGTTCAGGAAGACGCTGGCGATGATGGGCCGTTCCTCCGGGATGACGGCCTCCCGCTCTACCAGCGAGGCCAGGGTGACCAGTTGGTGGACGGTCAGGCCCTGGTTGGCCGCGCCCATGCGCATCTCCTCGGTCACCCGCGCGTCAAAGGTCGCCAGCATACGGGCCACCACGTCGTAGGCCGTCACTTCCTCCGGCAGGCGGTAGGTCTCCGGGAAGAGGTACCCCTCCAGGGTGGCCTCCGGCGGCAGGTCGGCCAGGAAGGGGTAGTCCTTCAGGTCGGTTTCCCGCCAGCCGTTGGTCGCCAGGGCGATGAAATCCGCCTCCGGGATGCCGGTCTGGGCGGCGACGGTGGCCGCAACCTCCTCCAGGCGGAGCCCCTCACGGACCGTGAGCACCCGCTCCGGGCGCCGACCGCTCTGCAGCGCCTCGGCAATTTCGGGGATGGTCATCGTCTGGCGCAGGGTGTAGGCACCGGCCTCCAGGCCGGCGTCCAACCCCTTGTACTGCAGGTACCGCCGGAAGAGTTCGGCATCGGAGATGAGGCCGGCCTCCTGGAGCCGCCGGGCCACCTCCGCCGCCGTCTCCCCGGGCTGGACGACGAAGGTGACCGGGGTGTTGTCGGTGCCGGCGGGGCGCTGGAGTTCGTCGGCATGCATCTGGATGTAGGTCTCCAGGGCAACCTCTTTGGGGGAACCCGCCGCGCTGATGTTGCAGATAGAGATGCCCAGCCCTCCGGTCCGGCGGAACGCCCAGAAACTCCCGCCAACGATGACCCCAACCGAAGCCAAAGCCAGCAGAAAGGCAACAATGCGAGTCGTCTGTTTCATTCTCACCTCTTTGGACTCGAGTTTAGACAAAGGCTCCCTAACCTGACCCGTGGTCAGGCGGGGGATTTCTCTGTTACTCAATCTTATTTAAATGGTTTGTGCGGCGGATTTTGCCGCTGAGAGGCCCTTCTTGACCACCGGA
>Ga0272448_1003667_pt1 | contig 18139 bp, 9 predicted proteins | sample YNPCB0191_FD_202220 | JGI IMG/M metagenome (GOLD analysis project Ga0272448, IMG submission 202220) | Hot spring sediment microbial communities from Yellowstone National Park, WY, United States - YNP-CB-019-1 | ecosystem: Environmental > Aquatic > Thermal springs > Hot (42-90C) > Sediment... | reverse complement strand
AATAATAATTCCTATTCAAAAATAGCTTGTCAATTAACATTAATAATAGTTTCCTTAAAGTAATGAACAACTTAATAAAAAATTATTACTTGTCAATCCAAAATATTAGTGCCATTATTACTAATATTAATAATAAATTTCACATAAAGATGATTTTATTACTAATTATTAATAGTAAATATTACTAATCTTTAATATTTACAGGATCTTTATTAAACATTATTGTTTATAAATATATGAATGACTATACTGATCATTTAAAATGGGTCAAGTAGATTATTAAATCACAAGTATATGATAATATTTCTTATCATTGGAACAATTGTTAGTAATCATGTTAATTATAATCTTAATACCAAAATGATATTATAGACATAAATCAAAATAGTGGAAAATATTTGAATTCTGATAAATTTTATGTAGAACCATCTTGATTATACTCTTTTATTAATAAGTATTTTTAGACTGATAAAAACTTAAGCATTTATGATTCTTATAATAATTAGGGATCATATTAATAATTGATATAAGTTAAACCTCACATATAACCAATAAACTCAATAGGTATAATTAATCATCTATATATCGGGAATTTCAACGGTTTTTATATTCTTATAAAGACTATAGTTTGGTAGCAACCTACCAAACTTGACTAGATCTAACTAACTTTACAAAGAAATATTTTATATGATAAAAGATGATTTATATTTAAATAACAACATTTTACAAACTTAATACAACTTATTTCATAATATATTTATGAGATTAAACTATAGTTGCATATCCTATACCTTGATTTTGACCAGCTACATCTCCTTGTCCTCCACTGAACCACATTTTCCATTGATATTGTGCTAATGGATTATTACTGAAAGTACCATATAATACAAATGGCGTATAAGTTCTTCCACTTCTCCAGGCTACCCCATTATTATAATAAAAGATTGGATTTGACCAATCTTTTGACCATGTTACTCCATCTATAGAAGTAGCATGTCCAATTCCATGAGCATAGATAAGACCATCATTATAGTTAATATTAGAACCCGAATAAAACATATGCCAAAGTCCTAAATTATCTTGAACAATAGAAGGTCTAAATGCATGACTCCCATCCCAATCATATTCTTCTATTCCTGATTGTATTACTATTGGTGCCACACTATATCTTGTCCAATTGGTAATTCCATCGACACTATAGGCAATAGCTATTTGTTCTACACTCGATCCTGGACCTAATCCTTCATTAGAAGTATCATAATACATAGTATATGGAAATGATAAAGGACTATATGTATTAAAGGTTGGATTAGGATTATACTTAACATATCCAGGACCATATAAGTGATAGAAAAAGCCATCATTGGCATTAGGTGTTGGGGGAGATATTCCAATTACTAGTTTAGTATTATTAGAACTTGTATTTTGAGTTATTGATTGTTGATTAATCCAATTGATGCCGTCATTAGATTCGGCATATTGAATTCCATTGATAGTAGTAGTTGGTGTTCCTATCCAATACCATATTTTATAATGAATCGTTCCTACACCGAATCCATTAACATCATAAATTACACATGGATGGAATGCCGCATTTATTGGTAAATTTGTTTGACTTCCAAATATCCAATTAATTCCATCATTGGAATATGATATCGCTATTGTTCCATTATCCCCTTGATGCCACATTTTATATAAGAAAGATGCACCAAATCCACTAAATGTATTAATATCAAATATAACCCACGGAAAATAATCTTCTTGTAATGTTATAGTCGAAAATGGATTATATATTGGATCATTAGGATCTTCTCTCCATTGATAGTTAAATGGTATCAAATTAGCAATTGGACCAGTTGGTCCAACTATTCCATCCATTCCTCTCAATCCGGTTGGTCCAGTTGCTCCATTTATTCCAGGATCTCCAGTAGGTCCTGTTGGTCCTGTTCCAACTGCACCAGTAGGACCTATCATTCCAGGATCTCCAGTTGGTCCTGTTGATCCTATCATTCCGGGATCTCCAGTTGGTCCTGTTGATCCTATCATTCCAGGATCTCCAGTTGGTCCTGTTGATCCTATCATTCCAGGATCTCCAGTTGGTCCTGTTGATCCTATCATTCCAGGATCTCCAGTTGGTCCTGTTGATCCTATCATTCCAGGATCTCCAGTTGGTCCTGTTGGTCCAATAACTCCTATACCAATGGGACCAGTTGGTCCAGTTAACCCTGATTCCCCTGTGGGTCCTACCAAACATTTACATTTACATTTACAACATATTAATTTCCTATGACAATGATGCCGGGTTTTACATTTGTCTTTCATTTAATAGTATGAAGATTAAAAATTATTTTAATAATTTTTAATCTTCACGGATAACGGTAAAATTTATTAACTTTATCTGAATTCTATTACTCTAAATATATTATGTTAACTCAACATTGATTCCAAGAGAATTTAAATAGATTATTATATCAATAAATTCTCTTAAATTTTTATTAATCTATATTGATTTTATCTAAATCAGTAAATTCTATTAAGATAATCTCAATCTACTTCATTAACATTAATGTAATCTAATTATCTTAATTTATTTCATTAACGTTATCAAGATCTAATGATCTTGACCTGTTTATTAATGTTAACTAATTTCCATATGACCTTTATTAAAGTATACACATATGTTATCATTATTAATAAAACTATTGATAATTTTACATTAAACACTATAAATTTCATCACCAGACAGAAGCCGAGTTAATAATATTTAGTTTATTTTATCATGAACTCTGGGTGTGATGATAAAATTAAACAATTAACATTTATGAACATGATAATAAATATCAACAATATTTATTATATTATATATGATAAATATTTATTATATTATATATGATAAATATAATATAATGAGTAATTAACCTTAATAACATTTACAGATTATTTATAATGATTATGATTATAATAAGTGTAATGATCTAATTTTAAATACTTAATTGACCAATTTTAATGTATTGTTATTATATTTTTACAGATGTTATTGATAAACATAATGTTTAATAATATTATTAATGATTGTTATGGATGTAATTTAGTGATCATTATGATTATTTGTGATATATTATACTTCTTATGTTAATATTATTTTATTCTGCTTATAAAGAAAATCTAATAATAGTAAATAATGTAACCTATTATTAGTTACATCAGGGTTATTAAAATTTTAGTATGGATAGTTATTATACTTTCATAATTGTTTTATATGGATTATACAGCATAACAATATAGAACAATTTTATACATCTTTGAACAAAATTAAATATTATTGTTATATGTATGTTAACAAAGTAATGAGTGCTCTTGACTTTAATAATTAACACCAATTATTTATGTTTTAATCTATATGTCTTTATCTAGAAATACTATCAATTTTTACAGTTATACTATCTATTGATGGAAGATTTTTAATTTTAAGAAATGACATACTATTTAAATAGTATTCTATTTCCTCCAATGAATCTGTAACAAAAGGTATCTTATTATTATCATATACGTATACTTTATCTGGTAATTTATATCCTCTTAATCTAAATCTCAGCACCTGACAAACATCACAATCTACACCTTTAGTTGTTTCCAAAGTTTTCAATGCTTCATAAGCTTTTTGTTCGGTGGAGAAAGCCCCATGATACCAATATAAACGGTTCCTATTAAGACAACTAGAGATCAAAAATGGAAGATAAACATACACCGGTTCACTGACAGCCGCTAATAGTTCATCAGCACAATCTAAATTAATAGATGCTTTGGCTGCTAGTCTTTTAAGACTCAATTCCATATTTATGTGTAATTTACATAATTAATACATATTCAATTTTAAATTATTGATAACGTTTACCCCAAGCTATAATAGATATACGTGGACCTATCTCTTTGTTAACCTTAGGTACACCATGCATAAATTTTTTATTAACCTCAGAAGTAAATGCAAAAATATCACCATTATTTTGTGGGAATTTGAATCTATTACCAGTTGATTCATGTAAAAATTCTAATTCTCTACTTGTACCAAAACTAGCACCCATAGTAAAATCTTCTTTAATTGAATTAGTATAAGCATGACTATCGTGATGAAATGGTTTCCAATCAGTACCATCTTTATAATAATTTAGTCTTGTTTGTAATACTTCGACTTTAAAATAGTCAGCCATCCTTTTGATAATATCATTGAAGGTCTCAGAAAAGGTTGGATTTTCATGTTTAAAATGTTTACTCCATTTAACCAATCCAAAGTCAGTATTAGTATCAATCTCTTCAATTAATTTATTAAATAGCGTTAAATTATCTATTGAACAAAAATAATTGGGTAAATAAATACATCCACCTTTTAATACTTTCTCATAATCAAGTATCAATTCACCATTAACTTTATCAATATCTGATTTAACTAATTTAGAAGTATATTGAGATACTTTATTTTGATTTTGATGGGTGTTGGCAACATATTGAAATTGAGTGTTACGTTTACCCCAACCTGACATAGTTTTGAATTTTAGATTTATTTTTTTTATTTTTCATTTTGTTGATATATTATTAATGTATCATCAGAAATCTCTATAAATTTAACACTATTAATTACTAAACAATAATGTCAAATTTATAGGAGTTCCCTGAATATAACTAATTAATAATCAAAAGAATATGACTGACTGATGATACTTTTAAAAATGTTGGAATTAGGGGAAATTAATATTTATTAAGGGAAATATTGATAATTATTAGATGATACATCAATAAGATGAGTATTACTCAAGTATTTTATTACTAGATGGAAGGATAAGCATTATTCGATCAATTTATTAATATTGCTCAAGCAATTTATAAAATAATTAACAATTAAGGAGGTGAATATTTATCTTAATTGACAATTAAAAAGTACTTAATTATAACATTAATTATTAATAATCTGGAGATTAGTTACTCATTTAAAAATTATCACTAATTAAGATAATAATTAAAATGTTTTGGCATTTCGAAGTAATAACAAGATGTCCATCATCTTAATCATTAGCTAATTACTCAACCTCAATATTAATTATCAATAGGTTAATTATTGATAATTCTTTTAATTATTAAAAGCATAATTAATCTGCAAAGAATAATTAATTATCAAGAGATTTATTATTAGTAAAGGAAATTATTAATCATAGTTAATTATCATCAAACGAATAATTAATTGGTATGTAGAAATAATTTTATTTTGTTAATATTAACAAACAAATAAATATTAACATTAATAACATACTAATAGGATAATCATACGGGACTATGGTTATAATCAATATTAAACTGTAACCATAAAAGAGTATATAACTATAATTGTTCAAAAGATTAACCATTTCTGTTAATTTTAATTGAGAATATTATATCATTTTTGTTATCTTGTATATTGATATAATGAATATAATATTTGTAATTTAATTAATACCAATTTATAATCATTACCTCCAATTTTAGAAAGATAAAGAAATGATAATCGTAACATATTATAATTTTTAATTAATCCGATCAATAAATTAATATCGTTATTACATTTTAACATTTCTACTAGTTGTGTTAATTTGATATTATTAGGTAATGGTTGAATAATATACCATTTGTCTATTGTTGGTAAAACATAAGCCATTCTTTTTTGTTCTTCTAAAATATTTTTGATTATAATAAGGTTGATGTTACCTATATAATTATTTATAATCATATTGATACTGGTTTCTATTTTATCAATTAATTTAGTTCTGTCTTCACCAGTTTTTAATAAAAAACTTAATTCCTTCAAATTATTGATTAATAGATTAGAATAATATTTTATAGTATCTACCATTTATTATAATGGTTATCCAATCTAAAAATATTTTCTCAATTTTTAGATTTCTATTTATCGGTGATATCTAATTAACATTATTATACTATACCATCTTTATTTTTAACTTGATACTTGTTATTTGGGTATCATATCACTTATATTTTTATCTATTATTGATCTGATTGTGCAACTTTGCTAGTTGATCATTGAAAATGTAATTATAATCCATACTCATATTTATTGGTTAAGAATATAAATATAATTGATATATTTTCCATTAACTGTTTATTATTAAGAACACATATAATATCTAACACTAATTATCATGATTATTGTAATTAAGTCATCAAATTAATATATAATCAATTTAATGATTATAGTTCTATAATTCTGATGGAAACATTCTATTCTAACATTAAATATTATAAGTCCCCGAAATTAAGTTAAATGTTATTAACATGATTAATCATCATCAATTATAACCATGATATTATTGAAGACAAATTTAATTATAATCAACGCGAAAAATAATTTATTCTTTTATATTTACTGGATACTTTATTAAGAAACAATCTGAGTATTATATAGATATATTACTTAACTAATTTAATATTTTATAGATATATTACTTAACTAATTTAATATTTTAGGTTTATTATACATCAAAAGAACATTCAGGTATAAATTATATCATTTTATATTGAATGAAAGTTAAAAGAATATTTAGATATCAATTATAATATTTTACTTTAATTTAACGTTTAAAGCTTAAATATTATATTTTATCTTGATAGATCGTTTTAAAAACATTTAGACATAAATTATGCGATTTTACTTTGATATTCAGTCAAAAGAATAATTAGATATAAAAGAATATATTTTATCTTTATATTCAATCAAAAGAATAATTAGATATAAAAGAATATATTTTATCTTGATATTCAATCAAAAGAATAATTAGATATAAAAGAATATATTTTATCTTGATATTCAATCAAAAGAACAATTAGATATAAATTATATTGTTTTATCTTGATATTCAATCAAAAGAACATTCAGAAATAAAATATACAATTTTATTTTGATATTCAGTCAAAAGAACATTCAGAAATAAAATATACAATTTTATCTTGATATTCAGTCAAAAGAACAATTAGAGATAAATATAAGATTAAAAGCAAAAAAAACTCAGATAGGAACTATGACAATTTAAATTTAGACCGTATCGTCTGAAATAAATAGTAAATCATCATGTATAAATTATAAACTATTAGGACTAATGACATAATTTTAATTTATACTTTAATGATGTATTAATAATGATTAATTTTATAATGAATATCATTGAATCTATAATCCATTTTTATTATATATATTGTTAAATCTAAATTAATGACAGTTTAAATATACAATCTTCCAATTTAAAAAGCTGATGTATAACAAATTTTACGGTGTAGGGATTTAAATTATTTTTTACTAATAACAATACTTATATTGTACATTAATTAATATACTTATATCATTAAAATAGAATATTAACATTATAATATTCTATTTTGTAGTTTTATATTAAAAATAGATCGTTAGTCGAAGTTAATTGGAACTTTAAATATTTATCATGTTTATGATGTTAACTGGCTCTGAAAATAACATACTCAACTTATTTTTGTCTATTAAATATTAGATATGTTTTATATCGATTAAAATTAAAGTGGACTTAAAATTTAAAAAGCTAATTGATAAATTTACCAGTGTAGGGTTTAAGGATTTTATTAATTGACTATAAATAACTATTAATTATTAATTTTTATTTTAATACTAAAATCAAATCAGATATTATTATTTAATAAAAAATTAGATAAATTACACATTTTATTTTTAACTGATATCAGTTGAATAATATCTAAATATTTTTTAATTACACATAAAATCAATTGACTATTTATAGATAATAATTCTAAATTATTAATTGATAACTAGTTATCCTTTATCTATATAATTATTTGATAACTAGTTATCATTCATCTATATAATTATTATAATGATGAATAATGTAAAATGTGTTAACTGAATTAAATAATCAACATGTTTATTAATATTGTTACAATTGAATTATCTATTAATTCCCTTATTTGTAAATATCAACTAAGCTAACACATATTAATAAACTCTGAATAAATAATTCCATTTTTTCACATCTTCCTCTATTTAACATAGCTATCATAAGTTAAATGGAAGCATCTTGTACACAATAGAGGGAAGCGACTTGCTCGCGAGAGACAACAGATTAATAATTATTAAGAGATTAAGATGTCAATAATTATTAAGAGGAAGCGATTTGCACACGTATTATAAATAATTAACAGATTGATAAATAATTAATAGATTAATAAACAATTAAGAGGAAGTGACTTGTGTGCTAATAATAATTCTTGAGAGACTAATAAACAATTAAGAAATTAATAATTATTAGGAGACCAATAAACAATTAGGAGGTTAATAAACAATTCCCTTCGGGGCTCCCTCTATTTATAATATGTTAGCCTTAGGCTAACATATTATAAATGGAGAGGAAGACAACATGTTAATAGATTAATAATTCTTAACAGATTAATTATTATTAACAGATTAATTATTATTAACCTATTAATAGGTTAATAATAATTATTAGATTAAGAATTATTAAGGGGCTACTAAAAAATTAAGAGGAAGCGACTTGCGCGCGAATAATAAAAATTAACAGGTTGATAAACAATTCCCTCCGGGGCTCCCTCTCCATTTATAATATGTTAGCCAAAGGCTAACATATTATAAATGGAGAGGGAGACAACAGGTTAATAAAAATTAAGAAGTTAATAAACAATTATTAACAGGTTAATAAAAATTAACAGATTAATAAAAATTAACAGGTTAATAAACAATTATTAACAGGTTAATAAACAATTATTAACAGGTTAATAAACAATTATTAACAGGTTAATAAACAATTATTAACAGGTTAATAAACATTTAGAAGTTAATAAACAATTATTAACAGGTTAATAAAAATTTAGAAGTTAATAAACAATTATTAACAGGTTAATAAAAATTAAGATGTCGATAAATAATTCCCTTCGGGGCTCCCTCTATTTATAATATGTTAGCCTTAGGCTAACATATTATAAATGGAGAGGGAGACAACAGGAAGCGACTTGCGCGCGAATAAGAATTATTAAGAGGTTTATAATTGTTAAGAATTATTAAAAGGTTAATAATTGTTAAGAGATTAAGAAACAATTCCCTCCGGGGCTCCCTCTATTTATAATATGTTAGCCAAAGGCTAACATATTATAAATGGAGATGGAGACAAGAGGTTAATAATCCTTAATCTCTTAAGAATTATTAAGGGGTTAACAAAAAAATTAAGAGGAAGCGACTTGCGCGCGAATAATAAAAATTAAGAAGTTAATAAAAATTAAGAGGTTGATAAACAATTCCCTCCGGGGCTCCCTCTATTTATAATATGTTAGCCTTTGGCTAACATATTATAAATGGAGAGGGAGACAACAGGTTAATAATTGTTAATCTCTTAACAATTATTAAGAGACTAATAAAAATTAAGAGGTTGATAAATAATTCCCTTCGGGGCTCCCTCTATTTATAATATGTTAGCCTAAGGCTAACATATTATAAATGGAGATGGAGACAACAGGTTAAGAAGTTAATAATTGTTAAAAAATTAACAATTATTAAGCGATTAAGAAACAATTCCCTCCGGGGCTCCCTCTATTTATAATATGTTAGCCAAAGGCTAACATATTATAAATGGAGAGGGAGACAAGAGGTTGATAAACAATTCCCTTCGGGGCTCCCTCTATTTATAATATGTTAGCCTAAGGCTAACATATTATAAATGGAGAGGGAGACAACATGTTAATAATTCTTAAGAGATTAATAATTGTTAAGAGATTAACAATTATTAAGAGGCTAACAAAAAATTAAGAGGTTGATAAATAATTCCCTTCGGGGCTCCCTCTATTTATAATATGTTAGCCTTAGGTTAACATATTATAAATGGAGAGGGAGACAACATGTTAAGAATTCTTAAGAGGAAGCGACTTGCGCGCGAATAATAATTCTTAAGAGATTAACAATTATTAAGGAGCTAATAAAAATTAAGAGGAAGCGACTTGCGCGCGAATGATAATTCTTAAAAGATTAACAATTATTAAGGGGCTAATAAAAAAAAATAATTTTTAAATAGATCAACAATTATTAAGAGGTTAATAAAAAATTATTAAGGATCTAATAAAAATTTAAGAGGTCGATAAACAATTTAAAGGTTAATAATAATTAAAAATTATGAAGAGGTAATAAAAATTAAGAGGAAGCGACTTGTGGTGTTCGCTCTAACGAGCGAGCGTAACTTATGCGCTTACTTCTTGTTTCGAATGAAACAAGAAGTAAGCGCCCCTCGCTTGTAAACAAAGGAAGCGCGAATAATAATTCTTAAAAGATTAACAATTATTAAGGGGATAATAAATAATTAAGAGGTAATAAATAATTAAGAGGTAATAAAAAATTAAGAGGAAGCGACTTGCGGTGTTCGCTCGTTTGCTCTTTTGCTCGTTTGCTCTAAAGAGCAAGCGAGCAAGCGAGCGAGCGGAACTTATGCGCGGGCTTCAGAGGCTCCATTGGAACCTCTGAAACTTTTACTTCTAACGAAGTAAGTGCCCCTCGCTTGTAAACAAAGGAAGCGCGAATAATAATTCTTAAAAGATTAACAATTATTAAGGGGCTAATAAATAATTAAGAGGAAGCGACTTGCGGTGTTCGCTCGTTTGCGCTTCACGCAAGCGAGCGAGCGGAACTTATGCGCGGGCTTCAGAGGCTCCATTGGAGCCTCTGAAACTTTTACTTCTAACGAAGTAAGCGCCCCTCGCTTGTTTCGAATGAAACAAAGGAAGCGCGAATGATTAAAAATAATTAGGTTAAGAATAATTAGATTGAGAATTCTTAACAGGAAGCGACTTGCGCGCGAATGATTAAAAATAATTAGATTGAGAATTCTTAACAGGAAGCGACTTGCGCGCGAATGATTAAAAATAATTCAATCAAGAACTCTTAACAGGAAGCGACTTGCGCGCGAATGATTAAAAATAATTCAATCAAGAACTCTTAACAGGAAGCGACTTGCGCGCGAATGATTAAAAATAATTAGATTGAGAATAATTAACCTAATTATTCTTAATATGTTGATTAAAAATAATTAGATTAAGTATTATTAACCGGTTGATTAAAAATAATTAGATTAAGTATTATTAACCGGTTGATTAAAAATAATTAAGTTAAGAATAATTAGATTGAGAATTCTTAACAGATTGATTAAAAATAATTAGACCAAGAACTCTTAACAGGAAGCGACTTGCGCGCGAATGATTAAAAATAATTATATGATAATTATTAATAGGTTGATTAAAAATAATTAGATCGATAATTCTTACAGGAAGCGACTTGCGCGCGAATGATTAAAAATAATTAGATTGATAATTCTTACAGGAAGCGACTTGCGCGCGAATGATTAAAAATAATTAGATTGATAATTCTTACAGGAAGCGACTTGCGCGCGAATGATTAAAAATAATTAGATGATAATTCTTAACAGGAAGCGACTTGCGGTGTTCGCTCGTTTGCGCTTCACGCAAGCGAGCGAGCGTAACTTATGCGCGGGCTTCAGAGGCTCCAATGGAGCCTCTGAAACTTTTACTTCTAACGAAGTAAGCGCCCCTCGCTTGTAAACAAAGGAAGCGCGAATGATTAAAAATAATTAGATCAAGAACTCTTAACAGGTTGAATAAAAATTATTAGGTTGACGATTTTTAACAGGAAGCGACTTGCGCGCGAATGATTAAAAATAATTAAATTAAGAATTCTTAACAGATTGATTAAAAATAATTAGATTAAGGATTCTTAACAGGAAGCGACTTGCGCGCGAATGATTAAAAAGAACTAGGTTGATAATTTTTAACAGGTCGATAAAAAATAACCAGGTTAAAAATTATTAACAGGAAACGACTTGCGCGCGAATGATTAAAAATAACTAGGTTGATAATTTTTAACAGGAAGCGACTTGCGGTGTTCGCTTGTTTCATTTGAAACAAAGGAAGCGCGAATGATTAAAATAATTATATTAAAAATAATTAGAGTAAGGATTCTTAACAGGTTGATAAAAATTATCAACAGGTTAATTGACAATATTTAACAGATTGATTGAAATAATTAGATTAACAATAATTCCCTTCGTTCGTATCTCCCTCTTTATTTACATAATAGCATTGCTAAGCAATGCTATTATGTAAATAGAGGGAGTTTGAACTTCCCGATATTGGCGCTTAGCGCCAATATTAGGGAAGCCGCTCCTGAGTGACAACAGAAGGAAGCGACTTGCGCGCGACGGACAACAGGTTGATTTAAAATAATTGGATTAAGAATTATTAATAGGTTATTCTTAATCTATTAAGTAATATTAATAGATGGAGGATAATTAACAATTCCTTAATTGGTTATAATTATCCCCTTAAAAATTATCTCAAAAGTTAAGGATGTATAAATGACGTCTGTTAATAATTAGTGATTATTAACAGATCAAATAATAACGTAATAAAAAGTTAACTATTATACTAACATCAGATGGATAAGGTTAATATAATAAATAATATTGACAGAAGTGAGTTAATAATAGTAATAAATATTACTATTATTTATATTGATATATAAATTAAAGTTTAGATTTTCGCCAATAATAACCCCAACCATCAATAGAAATCAATTCATCAGTAATGTTATGTTGTTGACGATAATCACTAATAGCTTGACGGCACATATTATAACAACCATAATCGTCAATAATGACAAAACCACCGACAGATAATTTAGGATATAAATTAACTAAAGCATCCATAGTGGATTCATACAGATCTCCATCTAATCGTAATAACGATAATCTAGTAATAGGAGCCGTAGGTAAAGTATCTTTAAACCAACCTTTTAAGAATTTAACATTACTATCCAATAAATCATAACGTTTAAAATTATCGGTAACTTCTTCTAAAGAAATAGCCAACTGCGGATTTAAATGCAAATTAGATTCTTGATCCAGAGGGTATTTTTGTAAATTAGGAGCTGGCAATCCTTGAAAGGAGTCGGCAACCCAAACTATTCTATCTTTTATTCCATAAACTTTTAATATTGAACGCATAAAAATAGTAGCTCCTCCTCTCCATACACCTGTTTCAATTAAATCACCTGGAACATTATCACTTATTACTTTCTCTACACAATATTGAATATTATCTAATCTCTTTTTACCAATCATAGTATGAGCTACCACAGGTAAATCTCTTCCATATTCCCTTCTGTGTTCATCATAATTATCATTACGGTAAATAGAATTAAGTAAACAGGATTTCATCAAATTAAGATAGAGATTGATTGGAGATTCACTCAACATTTGAATTTAATTCATTCAATCTTTAAGTTAATAAATTATTAATTAAGTTTAATAAGACTTATGTTTAAGTACAGGATTGTTGTAACTTTATTAATTATAAAAATTGATTTTTTTATAAATAGATTGATGTATAGTTAAATAACCTAACAATGACTGCTTTAGCAATTGACATTGAATCTGGTGGTGGGTTTATGACTAAAAATCCACTTATTGCAATTGGCACCTGTTTATTGAACGAAGATGGTTCAAAAGAGAAGAAAAGATTTACTTTTAACTTTAAGATAGAGGATTTTGAACCAGATTGTGTGGAAAGATTTTGGAGTAAAAATATGGAGGTATTAAATACTTTTAAAAATGATAGCAAATCAACACTTCAAGACTTTGCTAATTATATTGACGAGTTAGATAAAATTTATCCATCATTAGTAATTATTTGTACCAATCCGGCCTATGATATTGGCTTTATTAATCATCTTTATGATAAAGAACTTAATAGATTACCATTAATGAATAAATATAATGGTAAATATAGATTTATCACTGATTTAAATAGTATGATTTATGCTATGTTTCCCCATTCATCGACCAATAAAGTTGATAAACAATTATTGACCCAGTATGGAGTAGTTATTCCAGAATTACATAATCATTATCCAGAAGATGATGCTGAATATATTATTGATATTTATCGACAAATTAAGGAAGTGTTAAAAACACGATCTGATACTCCTACATATAATCAATATTGTAAACCTTTATTAGGTGTTGTAGCCGCTGCTTTATTTGGAGTATTGGTTAAATATTTGTGGAAATAAACGACTAACTAATTAATCATAACATCTATTATAAATATAATAAATGTTGTTTATATAACAGTAAAGTTATATCTAATAAATGTTGTTTACATAACAGTAAAGTTAATTCTAACATTTATTATACATATAATTGTGAAGTTGATTATGCGTTATAGATAAATAAATCATTTACTTGCCTAATATGAAAAAGATGTTGATTATTTAATAAATAATCAATCAATAAGTTATAATTTGGTAAATAGTTACGAGCTTTTTTATATACAATATTAGACTCAATTTGTCTATCTTTACAATGTTTAATAAAGATCATAATTTTCTCAGCTAAATAAAAGAAATCAATCTCATATTCAATCTTATTAAGATATTTTTGTAGATCGGAATCAGTATAGTTTAAAGTCTAATATGTTTCATACATATCATTTATCTTATTTTCAAGACAATAATCGTATGACCGATAACATTTAGCCAAAATTATTCTTTGACTATCTGATAAAGAACTATTTTTCTTGATAATTAATTGGTTGTTATGGTAAATATAAAATTGAACTAAATTCATTTTAATGGAATATTTATTTTCTATTATTATAGATGTTTTGATAGCGTCTATACCAGTACACATTATAGTGGGAAATAAAGATTTATAAAGTTCAATAGATTTATTGTAATCGGTAATTTGTTTATTTACTGATTCAATCATACCTGTCCCTTTTAATATTGCATATGCATCTTTCAACAGAGATAATCTAATAATCTCATTATAACTTTGACTTTTAATCATTTTAATGTGGTTATTAGAACAATAATAAAAGATACATAACTGTGGATGTTGACGTATATTAATATATCCCCATTTGATTAACATTTCTAAGATGATAACTATTTTATCTGAATACTCTAAATAATTGGCTAATATTTTAAAGAATTGATTACTACTATTATTTTTAATGCATTCTTTAATTACCTCAATAACAGTTTCTATAATGTTATCTTGATTTAATAAAGATTTTAATAACATATCAAAATCATATCTGACTATTGGATTATCCTTTCTACAATAGGGACATTCTTTTAAGGTTATTAAAACAGTGACTACAGATTGAATGATTACATTCTAGAATTAATAGTAAATAATATTCATTAAAACATATATAACACGTGTTTTAAAGTGACATTATTTTAACATGATCTTTTAAATATTTAATCAATTTTAATTAATAATACCATAACCAATTGTTTCATCACCGTTTCTCATAATAAACCTTTTAGTAGTTAGTTCAGATTCATAAGGTAATAGAATATTACAAACAGCCATTTCACCCTCTTTGATAAATATTTTATCTTTCATGGATTCAATGGTAGCATTTAACTCTTTTGATCCAATATGTAACACAAAACTATAACCACGTGAAATAATAGTAGGACAATATAATATTTGAATATTGGCTGGAAATTGACAACATTTCAAATTAATAGATTCATTAGCGATGGTTAGTGATTTAGTCATAGTTAATATCTCATCTATTAGACAGTTACCATTATACCAATTAGGCATATTGTCTTTGGAAATTAAACCTATTCCTTGATATCCAGATACAGGTATTATTTTGATATTTTTAAATCGTAATTTACGAACAAATGACATTAAAATAGTCACATACTCATTAAAAATATTTTGATCCCAATTGATAAGATCCATTTTATTGATTAATATGATTAAATTAGTAATACCAATGGCTCTAACTAATTTTAAATGTTCCTTGGTTTGCCCTTTTTCGAATCCTGATTCAAATTCACCTTTTGCCATACTTATTACTAAACAGGCTATTAATGAGGATGATGGTTCTGATGATACTCCTTGTAACATTGCTCTAATAAATTGTTTATGTCCTGGAGTATCTATTAACACAAAATCATGGTTATTATAAGTAAATTGAATCTTATTGTAATCCATAGTTTTACCACGTAATCTTTCTTCTTCATATTCATCTAAAATTCTAGCATATTTCCAGGTTTCCATTTTATCTTCTTTGGCTTGTTTAGTTAGCATCTCCATTTCATGTTCTGATAGATATTGACATTGATATAATAAATGTCCACTGATAGTTGATTTACCACTATCAACATGTCCTATCATCACAAATTGATTCATTTATTATTGAATATTAAATTATAATTTAATATTCAATTAACTTAATAACTCATTAAGTATTAAGTTACTTTAATTTATTTAGTTGTATCATTAATACCTTCAACAGTTCATAATTAGTATTACTATCTTTTTTGATATTCATTTTAATATATTAATACTTATGGATGATTATAAAAAGGGTAATCTATGATATATAATTAGGGGTATTATTTAGTAAAGTTACTAAGACCTTAACCTTAAAATATTTATTTTGAGTTAATTACATAGAAATTTAGATAAAATTTCTATGTATTATTAATACTAATTACCAACTCAGCTCTAATAACATCTTTCTCCTTTATCAGGATGATTATTAACAGTCATTCTTTTTTATTTTTAATGTAAAATTTGTTAAGTATCTGTTCTGTAGTCTTAGCAGGATTGGGTATTATAGCTTTTTCTTTGTTCATAATCGAGCAATAACTTTTCAAAGAAAGCTTGTTCTTTATATTTTTATAATTTAGCTATTTCTTTTAAATAGCTCTATCAAATTTATAACATTATCAATAAATGCCATATTAATATAGCTTTTACCTTTTATTTTACTAGAAAACACTTTTCTGTCAGCTTTATCACAACTGTAATATTAATCATGACCAAACATAAAGGATGATAATATATTATACATGATTATAATAATAATTTTAAGATTATGAGTAAATTTAATTTAACTGATCTATGTCTCTAGTTTCGGTTAACTTTATTGTTACCATCCTATAAAATATATTATTATTATTATTTGATAATATCTGTATAAATTATAATGATAATATTATAATTATGTATTGATTATCCACTTAATAGTTTTATATGATCGAGGTATTAATTATTCCCAATGTAAAGGAGAACACTAAATATTTCTTAAAAAAATTATTTATTGTTAATTTTCTAATCAGAATTCGATTATTTTATCATCTCTTAATAAGTCTTGATTTTTGTCATCTCTTGATTATTTAATAAGTCTTGATAATTAATAGTCTTTTAATTATCTAATGGGTTTTGATTATTTAATCGTCTTTTAATTATCTGATATGTTTTACTTATTTAATGATATCATCTCTTACTTATTTAATATTCGCGCGCAAGTCGCTACCCTTGATTAATATCATTTAATACTTGAATGATATCATCTCTTACTAATTTATTATTCGTGTGCAAGTAGCTACCTCTTGATTATTTATCATCACTTAATTATTTATAATTCGCTCGCAAGTAGCTACCTCTTGATTATTTATCATCACTTAATTATTTATTACTTCTTGTTGATTTATCATCTCTTAATTATTACTTATTGGTTATTTATACATCTTATAATTAATATCTCTTAATTATCTCTTGATTATAAATAATCTCTCAACTACTCATTATCTCTTGATAATAAATATATTCTTAATTATCTCTTGATGAGCATTAGACTCTTAATGATCGATCAACTCTTAATTATCTATTGATCATAAATAGAGTCTTAATCATAAATACAGTCTTAATTATTTATTATTAGTGTGTAAGTAGCTACCTCTAGATCATTAATGGAGTCTAATTATTTATTATTTGCGCTTCCCTAAGAGGGGCTACAAGCCCCTCTCGGGAAGTTCCTTGAACCGCAAGTCGCTACCTCTTGATGGTTAATACACTCTTAATTATTTAACACCTCTTGATCTTTTATTTATTTTTTTATCTCTTGATATCTTAATATTCGCGCTTCCTTTGTTTACAAGCGAGGGGCGCTTACTTCTTGTTTCGAATGAAACAAGAAGTAAAAGTTTCAATGGCTCCTAAGGAGCCAT
>Ga0272448_1003666_pt1 | contig 18139 bp, 14 predicted proteins | sample YNPCB0191_FD_202220 | JGI IMG/M metagenome (GOLD analysis project Ga0272448, IMG submission 202220) | Hot spring sediment microbial communities from Yellowstone National Park, WY, United States - YNP-CB-019-1 | ecosystem: Environmental > Aquatic > Thermal springs > Hot (42-90C) > Sediment... | reverse complement strand
TGTAGGTGAGGGTGCGGCTGGTCAACGTGCCGACGGCGACCGGCAGGCCGGACCCCTGGTAGGTCAGGGTGCCATGCGCCGGCAGGCTGGTCACCGCGTAGCGGGTGATGGCCAGGCCGAACGGGTCGGTGCCGGTGAGGGTGAGCGGCAGCGGCGTCTCCTGGTTGGTGGTCAGCGTCGTGGTGCCCGCCCGCGGCTTGCCGTAGACGGTGAGGCTCACCGTCGCCGGGTTGGAGGTCATGTGCCCGTTGTACACGGTGTAGGTGAAGGTGTCCACCGCGCCGGAGAAGCCGGGGGCCGGGGTGTAGGTGAGGTTCGGATTCGTCACCGTGCCGCTCACCGGGAGGCCGGTGGCAGTGTCGGTGAGCGTGCCGTGCGCCGGCAGGCTGGCCAGCGTGTAGCCGGTGATCTTCAAGCCCAGCGGGTCGGTGCCGCTGAGGGTCACGTTCACCGGCGTGCCGGGACCGGTCGCCGCGGTCTTGGCATAGGCGGTCGGGCGGCCCCATACGGTGATGCTCACCGTCGCCGGATTGGAGGTCAGATAGCCGTTGGTCACGGTGAAGGTGAAGCTGTCCACGTCATGGAAGCCGGTGTTCGGCGTGTAGACCAGCGTCGGCGGGACGCCAAAGAGCGTGCCGAGGAACGCCGGGGTGCCGGTGGAGAGGTACTTCAAGGTGCCATGGGCGGGCTGCGTCACCAGCGTGTAGGCGGTGAGCGGGGCGCCGATGGGATCCGAGCCGGTCAGCGTGAGCGTCAACGGCGTCTCCTGGTTGGTGGACACCGTGGTCGTGCCCGCCGTCGGCTTGGCGTAGACCGTCAGGTTCACATTCGCCGTGGCGGAACTCATGTGGCCGTTGTTCACGGTAAAGGTGAAGAAGTCGGTCCCCTTATAGCCCGTCGCCGGGGTGAAGGTGAGGTTCGGGCTGCTCAATGTGCCGCCGACGGCGGGTTGGCCGGTGGCGGTGTAGGTGAGCGTGCCGTGGGAGGGCAAGCCCGTCAGGATATAACTGATGGACAGGCCGAGAGGATCACTGCCGGTGAGGGTGAAGTTCACCGGCACCCCGACGGTGGTGGTGACCGCCTGGGTGTTGGCGCGCGGCTTGCCCCACACGGTGATGCTCACCGTGCCCGGGTCGGAGGTGAGGTAGCCATTGCTCACCGTGAAGGAGAAGCTGTCCACGTCGTGGAAGCCGGTGGCCGGCGTATAGGTGATGCTGCGGCTGCTCAACAGGCCGAGGGCGCAGGGCTGGCCCCCCACCGTGTAGGTGAGCGTGCCGTGCGCGGGCAGGCTGGTGAGCGTGTAGCCGCTAATGGGCAGGCCGAAGCGGTCGCTGCCGGTGAGGGCCATCGCCAGCGGCGTTTCCTGGTTGGTGGACACGGTAGTCGTCCCCGCATTCGGCTTGCCGGCGACATTGAGGGTCACCGTGGCGGGAGTGGAATCCATGTGCCCGTTATTCACCGTATAGGTGAAGGTGTCGGTGGCATTTCCAAAGCCGGCCGCCGGGGTGAAGGTGAGGTTCGGGCTGGTCAGCGTGCCCACGCTCGCCGGCAGGCCGCTGCTGGTATCAGTGAGCGTGCCATGGGCCGGGAGGCTGGCCAGTTTGAAGATATTGATGGCCAGGCCGAGGGGGTCGGTGCCGGACAGGGTGAGGTTCACCGGGACGCCGGGACCGGTGGTCGCTGTCTTCGCGTAGGCGGTGGGCCGCCCCCAGACGGTGATGCTGATGGTGCCGAGGTCGGAGGTCATGACCCCGTTGGTGGCGGTGAAGGTGAAGCTATCGACGTCATGGAAGCCGGCATTCGGCGTGTAGACCAGCACCGGCGGGACGCCAAAGAGCGTGCCGAGGAAGGCCGGCGTGCCGGTGGACTGGTACTTCAGCGTGCCGTGGGCGGGCTGGCTCACCAGCGTGTAGGCGGTGATGGGCGCGTTGATCGGGTCAGTCGCGCTCAAGGTAATGGTGAGCGGCGTCTCCTGGTTCGTCGTGAGGGTGGTCGTACCCGGTAACGGCTTGGCGTAGACCGTCAGGCTCACGGTGGCCGAAGCCGAGGTCAGGTGCCCATTATACGTCGTGAAGGTGAAGCTGTCCGTGCCCTTATAGCCGGGGGTCGGGGTGAAGGTCAGCGCCGTACTGGTCAGCGTGCCGGTGGCCGGCAGGCCGCTGGCGGTGTACGTCAGCGTGCCATGCGCGGGCAGGCTGGCCAGCGCGTAGGTGAGGGTGAGCCCGAGCGGATCGCTGCCGGTGAGGGTCAGCGTCACCGGGGTATTGAGCGCCGTCTTCACCGTCTGGGCGTTGGCCTTCGGCTTGCCCCACACGGTGATGCTCACCGTGCCGGGGGCGGAGGTCAGATGGCCGTTGGTCACGGTGAAAGTGAAGGTGTCTACGTCATGGAAGCCGACATTCGGCGTGTAGGTGAGGTTGCGGCTGCTCAGGGTGCCGACGGCGACCGGCTGGCCGCCGGTGGTGTAGGTGAGCGTGCCGTGGGCCGGCTGGGTGGCCAGCGCATAGCCGGTGATGGCGAAGCCCAGCGGGTCAGTGCCGGCCAGCGTGATGTTCACCGGCGTCTCCTGGTTCGTCGACAGCGTGGTATAGGTGGCCGTCGGCTTGCCATAGACGGTGATGCTCACCGCCGCCGCAATGGAGGTCAGATAGCCGTTGCTCACGGTGAAGGTGAAGGCATCCGATCCCTTGTAGCTGGCGGCCGGGGTGTAAGTCAGGCTCGGGCTGCTCAACGCGCCACTGGCGGATAAACCGCTGGACGTGTAGGTGAGCGTGCCATGCGTCGGATTCGTGGCCAGTGTATAGGTGAGCGGCAGACCGAGCGGATCGGTGCCGGCCAGCGTCAGCGTGGTGGGGGTATCCTGGTTGACGGCCAGCGTTGCCGCCGTCGCCGTTGGAGTGGTGGCCACGGTGACCACGAAGGTTTTCACCACGGTGTCCACGCCGCCGTTCGCCGTGCCGCCATTGTCCTTCACGGTGACGGTGATAGTCGCCGTGCCGTACTGATTCGCCACCGGGGTGAAGGTCAGCGTACCGGTGGGGTTCGGGCTGGTGTAGGTGACCGTCGGGTTCGGGATGAGCGCGGTGTTATTCGAGGCGGCGGTGACGGTGAGCGTCTGCCCGGCGTCGCCCGCGCTGATGCCGGTGAGGTTCACCGTCTGCACGCCGGCGTTTTTGCTGATCGTCCGGTTGGCAATCGGGTCGAGCGTCGGCGGATTATTGATCGCCAGCACGGTCACGGTGAAGGGCTCGGTGACGCTGCGTTCGTTCGGCGTCCCGGCAGAGGCGGTCACGGTGACGGTGATCGTCGCAACGCCGCTCGCATTGAGAGCCGGGGTCAGGATCAACGAGCCGGTCGGGTTCTGGCTGGTATAGTTGACGGTCGGGTTCGGGATGATCTCCGGATGATTGGAGACCGCCGTCACGACCAGGGTTTCGCTCGGGTTTGGCGTGGTGATGCCGCTCAACGGCACGGTCACCGGCGCCGCATTCTCCAGGATGGAGAAGTCGTTGATGGCGTTGATAGTTGGCGGCGCATCGGGAACGATGTTGACATTCCCCCCCTGCCAGGTAGCCCCCACGGAATTTGCCATCGCATCGACCATTTCACAGGCAGTCGGTGTGTTGACAAAGGTGATCGGTGTGATGCCGATGGGCGGATTGGGCGCGACAGTGAAGGTGATTGTCACAAATTGGATAGTTCCGACGGGGTAGGTTTGCCCGGCGGACAACGCAGTGCCGATACCGAGATTGCCCTGTGCTGTATTGTTGGCATTCACCAGCAGCATAGCCCCGCCTGGCACATCTTTACCCAGCGTCACCTGCGGATTGCTGAGGATCGTTGGATCATAATGAAGGGAGAAGCCCAGCGCATTCTCATCGCCCCGTGCGACCAGCAGCACCGAAATCATCACAGATGATGCACTGTAGCTGCAAGAGCCAGAGGCGAGCAGCACCTGGCTGTCAGGGCGCACGGTGAGCGCTACCGTGGCAACATTCGATAATTGGCTGCCGTCGTTGGCCTGATACGTGAAGCTGTCCGGGCCGGTGTAGCCCGCAATCGGGGTGTAGGTGAATGAGCCATCGCTGTTCAGGGTGACCGCACCGTGGGCCGGGTCGCTCACTTTGACCGCCGTAAGGGTGGTGCCGATGAAATCCTGATCATTCCCCAATACGCCCGGTGCCGGAACGGATAAGGGGAGGTTCTGGCGGACGATGAAGCTGTCATTCCCCGCTGCTGGTGGGTTAGCGGAGGCCAGCAGTTGAGGTTGCTGGGTAATTACAGGTTTGAGGCATCCGTGCTGAGTGGCATCGGCACAGGTGCCGGCCATCAGAAACAGCAACGCAAGAGAAAGGCAGGTGACGAAACTTCTCATGATATGCTCCTTCGAATCATGTCTCATCCGCCGTGACGGCTGGGGGCGTGCTGGTGCCGGGCTATTGGCGACTGAGTTCCGTGTCATACATCTAATTATTATACGAGACAACAGGCAATAATACAAACGCCCCTGTAATGCAAATCGTTAAGATTATCGGTTGATAGGCGGACAAGAGGGGGATTATTTTTCGCGGCAAGGCAACGCAGGGGCGAGAACCATGGGGAGTGGAGCGGTGACCCTATCACAGGATGTTCCTGACGATGGTTGTTGCATCGAGCAGGAATTCACCGAGTTCGGCCTAATAGTAGAGGCGGAGGATTCACTCGATATGCCCAACCTGCACATACATGATGCCGCCATTGTCACTATGGATAACGATTTCACGCTCATCGATGACGGCGCTATCGTCAGCGCGGATGGACGCCTCATCTATGTCGGGCCGCAGGCGGGGGCGCCGGCGCCACGTGCGGAGGACCAGATCATCGACGCCGCCGGCATGGTGGCCATCCCCGGGCTCATCAATGCGCACACCCACCTGGCGATGACGCTCTTCCGTGGCGCGGCCGACGACCTGCCGCTGATGACCTGGCTACAGGAGAAGATCTGGCCGGTGGAGGCGCGGCTGACGCCGGAGGACGTCTACTGGGCGTCGCTGCTGGGCATCGCCGAGATGCTGCGCGCGGGCGTGACCACCTTTCACGATATGTACTGGCACGTGGAAGCCGTCGCCGACGCGGTGCGCGAGAGCGGCATCCGGGCGGGGCTCTCCGGCGTGGTCATCGGGGTGATCCCCGGGGCGGAGGCGATGCTCGAGCAGGCCATCGAGCGGGTGAGGGCATTGGTGAAGGAAGGCCACCCGCGCATCATCCCCTTCTTCGGCCCCCATGCCCCCTACACCGTGCCGAAGCCGATGATGCAGCGCGTGGTGGAGGCGGCAGCGGAGATCGGCGTGGGCATCCACACCCACCTCTCCGAGACGCGGAGCGAAGTTGCGGAGTGCCTGCGCGAGCACGGCACCACGCCCATCGCGCTGATGAACCAGATCGGCCTCTTCACCGTGCCGGTCACCGCGGCGCACTGCGTACATCCGACCGAAGAGGAGATCCCTATTCTGGCCGAGTGCAAAGTGGGCGTGGCGCATTGCCCGAGCAGCAACATGAAACTCGGCTCCGGCATCGCACCAGTGCCGGCCTACCTGGATGCCGATGTCATCGTGGGGCTGGGCACGGACGGCGCGGGGAGCAACAATACGCTGGATATACTGCGCGAAGTGCGTGGCGCGGCGCTGCTGCATAAAGTCCATGGCGACCCCACCGCTATCGCCGCCTCGGAGGCGCTGTTCATGGCCACCCGCGGCGGCGCCGCCGCCATGCGCCAGCCGGACCTCGGCTCGCTGGAGATCGGTAAGATCGCCGACATCGCGCTGCTCAATTTCCAACAACCGCACCTCGCGCCGCGCGGGCGCATTATCTCCGACCTGGTCTACGCCGCCTACGCCAGCGACGTAGACACCGTCATCGTCCACGGCAAAGTGCTGATGCGCGGCCGCCAACTGCTGACGCTGGACGAAGCACGCATCCGGGCGAAGGTGAATGAATCGGCACAGCGGTTGTTTGGGTAAAGGGATTCAGGATGCAGGATTCAAGATTCAAGTCTCTATGACCGGAACCGGTTGCGATTGGCGTCGCATCGACGAATTCGGAGGTTAGGTGATCTGCCTACCCTTCATCGACAGCCCTTGAATCCTGCATCCTGAATCCCAACCATAGAGGTCGTCGTCCATGCCAACCCTGACCATCGCCGGCCTGCAGATGCTGGTGACAGAGGACGTGCAACTGAATACCGGGCGCATTCTCGACGGCATTGATGCCGCCGCGGAGGCGGGGGCGGATTTCCTGCTTACCCCGGAAGGGGCGTTGTCCGGGTATTACGCGGACTTTCGCCAGGAGGACGTGGCGGAGGCGCTGCACTGCGTTACTTCGGCGGCAAGGTCGCGCGGCGTCGGGCTGGCGTTGGGCACTTGCTATAAGGAGCCACAGGGGTGCTACAACCAGGTGCGCGTCTACTCGCCGGAAGGCGAGTACCTGGGCTTCCATGCGAAAATTTTGCGCTGCGACGACGTGTTACATCCGGGCACGGGCGAGATCAATGAATTTGCGGAGGGCACATTGCGCACCTTCACCTGGCGGGAGATCCCGTTCGGTGTGCTCATCTGCAATGACCTGTGGGCCACTCCTGGATGGACGACCCTACCGAATCCCTATCTCCCCTGGAAGCTGGCGCAGATGGGGGCGCGCATCATCCTGCATGCCGTCAATTCCGGCTGCGAGCCGCAGTATCGCGCGTTTCATGAAGCCAGCGAAGCGCTCTGGGCGCAGGCGCTGCACGTCTATATCGTCAATGTCAACGCCGCCGGCGAAGAGTACCGGCCCATCAACGCCCGTTCCGGCGTCATCGGCCCGGATGGCCAGCGCCTGGTGTGCGCACCGGAGGTCGGAGAGCAGTTCTTCACCTATACCATCGCGTTGTCATAAAGATCATGCATTCGCAGCGAGGAGCGGCATAACGTCTGAAATCCGCAGAAGGCGTATCGCGATACTGCCAGAATTTAGAGCCCAACGCATAAACCGCAAAGGCACGAAAACCAATCCCTTGGTGTCTTCGTGGTGAAATAACAACGATACTCCTGGGTGATGAGAGGATCGGAAAATGAAACTTGCCTTCAGTACGCTCGCCTGTCCGGAATGGACGTTCGAGCAGATACTTGATGCCGCAAAGCAGTATGGGTACCAGGGCATCGAGTTCCGCGGCCTGCAGGAAGAACTCGACTTGCCGAACGTGCCGGAGTTCGCCCCGTCGCGCATCGCCGAGACGCGCGAGAAGCTGGAGGCTGCGGGCATCCAGGCGGCCTGCCTGTCCAGCTCCATCGCCGTGGTCGCACTGGCCTCGGCGCAGATCGATCAGCACGCGGCGGTCACCCATGCCCGGCGTTATATCGAGCTGGCGAAGGAGGTGGGCGCTCCGTATATCCGCCTTTTCTGCGGCGAGATCCCGCCCACCGTGTTGCGCGACACCGCGCTGGAGCGCGCGTCCGACATGCTGCGGCGCATCGGCGATTACGCGCAGGAGAACCACGTGGTCGCCACCGTCGAGACGCATGATCATTTCGTCCGCACCGATGAGCTGATGACCCTCGTACACCTCACCAACCACCCGGCGGTGCAGGTGCTGTGGGACATCCATCACCCCTACCGCTTTGCCGGCGAAACAATCGACCAGTCGATGCGCGAGCTGGACGGCCATGTGCGCTATACGCACGTGAAGGATTCCGTGTTAAACATGGACACCGACGGCTACACCTATGTCCCGGTCGGCGATGGCGACGTGCCCCTCCGCGAAGCCATCACCGCGCTCACCGCAGCGGGGTATGATGGCTACTACACGCTGGAGTGGGAAAAACGCTGGATCCCGGCGCTGGCTGGACCGGAGACGGTGCTGCCGCAGTATGTCGAGCAAATGCAGGCGTGGGGGGAAGCGACGGGGGGATAGTCCGGTCACCTGGCCTATGCTCGGCGGGGCTGCCGCCATCCTTCCAAACAGGAATCTCGATTGGTCACGACTCTGGATTTGGTGACCAAGGAAGACTCTTGTCTGGAAGGCCGGCAGCAGCCCCGCCCGAAAACAGTAGCACGATGATTCGCCGGCAGGATGCCGGCGCTCCCAGGTTCCTTTCCCCTTGTACCAACCTTTTCCAAAATTGTCAAAAAACCGGCAGGAATTGCCGCGTCATGGAAAGAAGTGTATTATTCCAGGCAGCCCGAATTCCCGGGACCCCAAGCCTGCGGCCAGTCTTCCGCGACACCATCCCCGTGGGCGATTTGTGTGTTGTTTTGGTTCGGCATTAACGAGGAGTAGCCATGGCGAAGTATATTTTTGTGACCGGCGGTGTGGTGTCGTCACTGGGAAAAGGGTTAGTCACCGCGTGCCTGGGGCGCCTGCTGCGCGACCGGGGCGTCACCGTTTCCATCATTAAAATCGACCCGTATCTCAACGCGGATGCGGGCACCATGAATCCGCATCAACACGGCGAGGTGTTCGTCACCGACGACGGGGCCGAGACCGACCTGGACCTGGGCCACTATGAGCGCTTTGTGGACATCAACCTCAGCGCGAACTCCAGCATCACCACCGGCAAAGTCTATGACGCGGTGATCCGCAAGGAGCGGCGCGGGGATTATCTCGGGCAAACCGTGCAGGTGATCCCGCACATCACCAATGAGATCAAGGACCGCATCCGCGTGGTGGCGGAGAACGAAAACCCCGACGTGGTGATCACCGAGATCGGCGGCACCGTGGGCGACATTGAAAGCCTGCCCTTCCTCGAAGCCATCCGCCAGATGCGCAAAGACGAAGGGTACGAGAACACCCTCTACGTGCACGTGACACTGGTGCCGCAGGTGGGGCCGGCGGGAGAAAGCAAGACGAAGCCGACGCAGCACAGCGTGCGCGAATTGCGCAACATCGGCATCCACCCGGACATCCTCATCTGCCGCTGCACGCACTCGCTCTCGGCGGAGATGCGCGAAAAAGTTTCACTCTTCTGCGACGTGCCGAACAGCGCCGTCATCGAGAGCGTCGACACCCCGACCGTCTACGCCCTGCCGCTCATCTTTGAAGAGCAGGGGCTGGACGCGCAGGTGGTGAAACGCTTCCACCTGCCCGATCATCCCGCCGACCACCGGGAGTGGCAGCAGATGGTCGAGCGCGTGCGCCATCCGCGGCATGAAGTGGTGATCGCGCTGGTGGGCAAGTACATGGGGCTGAATGATGCCTACATCAGCGTCTACGAAGCCCTGCGCCATGGCGGCATCGCCAACAAGGCCTCCGTCACCCTGCAGTGGATTGACGCGGAAGATATCGAGGCGAAAGGCGCGGACGGCCTGCTCAGCCACTGCGACGGCATCCTGGTGCCGGGCGGCTTCGGCGATCGCGGCGTGGAGGGGAAGATCGAGGCCATCCGCTATGCGCGCGAGAAGCACGTGCCGTTCCTCGGACTCTGCCTGGGCATGCAGTGCGCGGTGATCGAGTACGCGCGCAACGTCTGCGGCATCGCCGACGCCTCCAGCCTGGAGTTCAACCCGGAGTCCGCACACTTGGTGATCGACCTGATGCCGGAGCAAAAATCCGTGCAGGACAAAGGCGCCACCATGCGCCTGGGCCTCTACCCCTGCCAGGTGCAGCCTGGCACGCTGGCCGACCGCTGCTATGGCGAGCACCTGGTCTATGAGCGCCACCGCCACCGCTACGAAGTCAACAATGATTTCCGCGAGCAGATCAGCCGCGCCGGCCTGACCTTCTCCGGCACCTCGCCCGATGGCCGTCTGGTAGAAATCGCCGAGTTGAGCAACCACCCCTTCTTCATCGGCTCGCAGTTCCACCCCGAGTTCAAATCGCGCCCCAACCGCGCCCACCCCTTCTTCCGCGAATTCATCCGCGCCGCCATCACGGTGCATGAACCGCAGCAGGTGATGGAAGAACTGGTGCAGTCGATCAGCTAAGTTGGGGGACTGCCCTCGCGGCAGTGCTCGCTTTGATAACCGATAAGCCGGTTGCGAATTGGCATCCGTGCTGTAACCTGCGCCCGGTCAGGGCTGTCGCCGCGTTCTGCAACCGTTCAGATTCACGCGGGGACAGCCCTGACCGGGCTTTCTCCTACAAACCGGTGTGCTAAGCGCGCCCTTTTACAGGTCAATCCGACCGGGCTTTACCGCGGGGGCAGCCCCCGTACCGATATTGCAATATAGCTATACCCCAAGGCTGAATAATCGGTTACAATGGCACTATGAAATACAAACACACCGGCATCACCGCCCGAGACTGGCGCACCCTGGCGCAATTCTACCAGGACGTCTTCGCGTGCGTGCCCGTGCCGCCGGAGCGCGATCTCTCCGGTGACTGGCTCAGCCGGGGCTCCGGCGTCACCGATGCCCAATTCCGCGGCATGCACCTGCGCCTTCCCGGCCATGGCCCCAACGGCCCGACGTTGGAAATCTACCAGTACACCCACAGCGAACCCCACCCCGCCCCCGCCGCCAACCGCGAAGGCTACACGCATATCGCCTTCGAAGTCGATGACGTCGAACTGACCATGGCCACGGCGCTGAGCCACGGCGGTCGAAAGGTGGGCGAGATCGCGTCGGCGGAAGTACCCGGCGTCGGTCTGCTTACCTTTGTCTATCTGGCTGATCCGGAAGGGAATATCATTGAGCTGCAATCCTGGCGGTGAGATGCTGTGGATGGCGTGGGAGTGCCTATAACCGCATCGTATTCAATATTATTGCCGCACATCGGATGATGATGTACAATTAATGCCAGGGGGAATTATGAGCGCTCTGCCGGAACAATACATGTCGCTGGAGGAGTATTTCAAACTCGAAGAGGCCAGCGAGACCAAGCACGAATATTATCAAGGCAAAGTCTTTGCCATGGCCGGGGCATCAGAGAATCATAATCTGATCGCCATGGCTGTAGGTCGCAATCTGGATATTCAGTTAGACGACAAACCCTGCCGGCCATATCCTGCTGACTTTCGTTTGAAAATCAAAGCGGTGAACCTGTACACCTATCCCGATGTATCCGTTATCTGCGGGGAAACCCAGCTTGCCGATGGGCGGCGTGATACGTACGTGAACCCGACCCTGCTGGTTGAAGTGCTGTCAGAAAGTACAGAAGCCTACGACCGTGCCAAGAAATCCGAATTCTATCGCACCATCCCGTCATTGCAGGAATACCTGTTGATCTCGCAGGATCGCCCCCATGTCGAGCGCTATCGGCGACAAGGTCACAATTGGCTGTTTACCGAGTATTCGTCATTGGATGATGAAGTGACGCTCGATTCCATCGGATGTAGCCTGTCCTTGGCGGCGATTTATCGGCGGGTGCGGTTTGATGAAGCGTAAGCCGTAGTAAGTGAGACACGGTTATCGGTATAAGAGAAAATGAAAGAAATAATACCAGAGCACAGGCTAAAGGAGCTCCTTTTTCAGAATTGAATACACTGCTCTTTGGCGATATGCCCGAACAATGTGAAATCTTCAGTTGGTCTACAGATTGGTCGGATTTCTTCCTCCCAGGACTTGAATGGTGGGGCGCATTCTACTGGACGATCCGCGTGCCGGAGAAGCGATGGATAGTGGTCATCGCTGCATCGGCGACGGATTAAACCTCTGGCTGTCCCGGACGGTTCCTACGGCGAAACCGAAATGATGTAAGCATGCCGGATACGGCGTCGAAGTATTTTGAGAAAGAGTAAGAGCAAGAGTAAGAGAAAGAGAAAGAATCTACCGGTTACTGATCGCTCAGCGGCATCGAAAGGTGATTCCTCACCCCGCGTTGAAAACAACCCCCGATGGATTACATGGGCCTGTTAAATATCTTCAAAGTGCCGGGGATGTCGTCGCATGAGGTGGTGAATGTGATGCGGCGGATTGCCGGGATGCGGCGGATTGGGCATGCGGGGACGCTGGATCCTTCGGCGTGCGGGGTGTTGATGGTGTGCCTGGGCAAGGCGGCGCGGCTGGCGGATTATATCTCCGGCGGGTGCAAATCCTACCGCGCGGAGTTCCTCTTCGGCGTCACCACCGACGGCTGCGATGCCGAGGGGCGTATCACCGCGCAGACGGATGCCGGCCACTTGCGCGAGGCCGAGGTGGTCGCCGCGCTGGCGCCGTTCACCGGCACCTTCCTGCAGCGCCCGCCGGCGCGCTCCGCGGTGTGGATTAATGGAGAGCGGGCGTACGAGATGGTGTTGCGCGGGAAGGCGGTGGAGATGCCCTTCCGCGAGGTCACGGTGTCCGCCTTTACCCCGGTGCGCTTCCTCCCCGGCGAGCATCCCCGCTTCCTTGCCGACATCACCTGCTCGCGCGGCACCTACATCCGCAGCCTGGCGCATGACCTCGGCGAGGCGCTGGGCGTCGGCGCCACGCTGAGCTTCCTCGCCCGCACCAATGTGAGCGGCTGCACCATCGAAGACGCGGTGACGCTCGACGAACTGGAGGCCGCCAAAGCCGCCGGCGATTTTGCGCGCTACGTGCTCTCCCCGGACATCGCCCTGGCGCACATCCCCCCTTTCCACCTGCCCGCGGAAGAGGAGCGTTACCGCAGAGGCACGCCCATCCCCATCGACGGCACCCCGGGGCTCTACCGGGTCTACCAGGCCAACCAGTTCCTCGGCCTGGGGCGCTGGGAGGAGGGGGTGTTGCGGAATGTGGTGAATCTGGCTTGATCGGGGTTCGGGTATCGGGTTTCGGGGCTCGAACTAAAACCCGATACCCCATACCCGAACCCCGCTACTTCCCTTCCGCCTGCTCTTTTGCATGATACGACGACCGCACCAGGGGGGCGGATTCGACGTGTTGGAAGCCTATCTCGGCGCCGAAGGTAGTGAAGTGGGCGAACTCGTCGGGGGTGTAGTACTTGAGCACCGGGAGGTGGCCGGTGGAGGGGCGCAGGTACTGGCCGATGGTGACGATGTCGCAGCCGGCGGCGCGGAGGTCGCGCAGCGCGGTCTCCAGCTCTTCGACTGTCTCGCCCAGGCCGACCATGATGCCGGACTTCGTGGTGGCGGCCGGGTCGATCTCCTTTGCGCGCGCCAGCAGTTCCAGCGAGCGGTGGTAATCCGCCTGCGGGCGCACCAGGGTGTAGAGGCGCAGCACGGTCTCGATGTTGTGGTTCAGCACGTCCGGTCGGGCCTGCACCACCGTGGCCAGCGCGTCGGCATCCCCCTGGAAATCGGGGATGAGCACTTCCACGCGGCAGTCGGGGAGGGCGGCGCGGATCTGGCGGATGGTTTCGGCGAAGATGAAGGCGCCGCCGTCCTCGAGGTCATCGCGGGTGACGGAGGTGATGACGGCGAAGCGCAGGCGCAGGGCGGCCACCGCCTCCGCGACGCGGCGGGGTTCGTCCAGGTCATACTCGGTGGGCTGCCCGCTCTCTACCGCGCAGAAGGCGCAGCCGCGCGTGCAGGTGTTGCCGAGGATGAGGAAAGTAGCGGTGCGCGACTGCCAGCATTCGCCGATATTCGGACAGCGCGCGCTCTCGCACACGGTGTGCAATTTTTGCGATCTCACCAGTTGTTTGAGCTCGTGGTAATTCTCGCCGGTGGGGGCGACCACCTTGAGCCACGCCGGGCGGGCGGCGGGGACGCCCTGGGCAAGACGGGGGTCATCGGGTTGGTAGCGACGGGTTACGCGAACAGGCTTGTTGGATTCTGCAGGCACGAAACGATTTCTCCCAGGAAGCGCGCCCCTTCGGCGCCATCGGTCGCCCGATGATCGCCGGAGAGGGTTAACGCGACAAATTGCCCGACCATCATCCGTTCGTCACGCCAGATCGGTTCCTGGGTGATGCCGCCCACGGCGAGGATTCCCACCTGGGGCGGCACGATGATGGCCTGAAAGCTATCCACATGATACATCCCCAGGTTGGTGATGGTAAAGGTGGCGGCGGTATATTCTTCGGCGCGCAGCGTTTTTTCGCGTGCCCGTGCCGCCAGGTCGCGGCTGTGCCGGCCAATTTCCACCAGCGAGAGCGACTGGCAATCGAGGATCGCCGGCGCCACCAGCCCCTCCGGCATGGCGATGGCGATGCCGATATTGATGCGCTCCTGGTGCTGGAATTCGTCGTGCTGGTAGTAGCCGTTGAACTCCGGATGAGCCTGCAGCGCCAGCGCCGTCGCCTTTACCACCAGATCGTTGATGGAGACGGCTTCGTCTTTGGGATGTGCCGCATTCCATTCCTCACGATGCTGCAGCGTCGCACCGATATCGGGCCGCATGGTGAGGTAGTAATGCGGAATATTCTGCTTGCTATACGTCATATGACGCGCAATGGCCTGGCGCATGGGAGTTGGCATAGGGCACCCCATTCCTTTGCTAGAGTGATTAGTAATTAGTGAGTAGTGATTAGTCCTATTGTTCGATCACTGCTCACTTTCGTGAAAAGCGGTTCTCTCAATAACCTGTTAGAAGTCAGTGGTCGTAATTAGTGGGTGGTGATCAGAGTTCAGCATAACTGAGCGCTATAATACTAATCACTAATTACTAATGACTAATCACTGATCACTACCCCTCTTCTTCAATCTCGGCGATCTTCTCACCGACCGGGACGGTTTCGCCTTCGTGGCGGATGATTTTGGTCAGCGTGCCGGTGGCGTAGGATTCCACCTGCAGCGTCACCTTCTCCGTCTCGACATCGGCGATCGGCTCACCGCGGGTGACTTTCGTGCCTTCCTGCACAAGCCAGTGTTGAATGGTCCCTTCTTCCATATCGAACCCCAACTGGGGCATGATAACGTCGACGGTTGTCGGCATAATGGTCTCCCCTTATGTAATGCGGATTGTGGACTGCGGAATGCGGAATATTATACCGGCACTGCCCGCGTCCACGGGCTCTTGTTATTAGTTTGGGAGTGTGAGGGGTATGGGAGTGTGGGAGTAAAATAACCTGCACCGCTAAAACACTCCCACACCCCCACACTCCTCACACATTTTACGCCACCCGGCGCGTGCGCCCCTTGCATATCTTGACCGCGGCGTCCGCCACGGTTTCCGGGCTGGGAATGGACAATTTCTCCAGTGTGCGGTTATACGGGATCGGCACCGGCGCCCCGGCCACCCAGGCGATGGGCTGCTCCAGGTCATCGAAAGCGGTCTCCTGCAGTTCGCTGATGATGTCGCCGCCGATGCTGGTGCCTTTGCCCGCTTCCTCCACCATGATGGCCCGGTGTGTTTTATGGATGGATTCCTGCAGCGTGGCCATATCCAGCGGGCGCAGCGTGCGCAGGTCGATCACCTCCGCGGAAATGCCCTGTTGACTGAGCTGATCCGCCGCCTGCAGGCAATAGTTCACCATGCGCGAGTAGCTGATGAGCGTGACATCCGTGCCGGCGCGGGCGACGGCTGCTTTGCCCAGCGGTACGCGCACCGGCTCCTCGGGCACCTCGCCTTTGGTGTGATAGAGCGCGAAATGCTCGGCGAAGAAGACCGGATTATGGTCATCATACGCCGCGAGCAGCAGCCCCTTGGCATCGGCCGGCGTGGCCGGCGTGACGACCTTCAGCCCCGGCACCATGGCATAGTGCCCCTCGATATTCTGCGAATGCTGCGCGCCAAGCTGGTTGCCCGATCCGGTCACCGTGCGGATAATCAGCGGCACGGCGACCTGCCCGCCGGACATCAAGTGGATCTTCGCGGCATGGTTGACGATGTTGTCAAAAGCCAGCAGGGTGAAGTTGATCGTCATGATCTCCACCACCGGGCGCGCGCCCACCATCACCGCGCCGATACCCGCCCCGACGATGATCGATTCCGCGATCGGCGTGTCCCGGACGCGTTCTTCACCGTATTCTTCGAGAAATCCCTTGGTGACGGCAAAGGCGCCCCCGTATGCGCCGATATCTTCGCCCATCAGAAAGACGGCCGGGTCTTTCAGCATCTCACGCAACGCCTGACGAATGGCTTCTCGGTAACTGATAATTGGCATACCCTTCCCTTTTAGAGATTCAGGATGCAGGATTCAGGATTCACGTCTCTGTCGTCGAAACAGATTGCTGTTGGCGTCTCGTCGGCAAATCCGGTTGCCAATCCACCGGTATCGTGTGCACCGATAGTCCTTGAATCCTGAATCTTACATCCTGAATCCAAACAAATACGACCTTTTCAAGCCGCATACACGTACTGATACATTTCCTGCTCGGTTGGTTCCGGGCTCTCTTCCGCAAAGCGCACCGCGTCGTCGACGATGCCATCCACCTCACGGTCGACCGCATCGAGTTCTTCATAGGTGGCGATGTGCTCCGATACCAGCCGGTCACGGTAGATGATGATGGGATCGCGCGGGCGCCAGGCCTGCTCTTCTTCGCGCGTGCGATACGTGACGGCATCGGCCATGGAGTGCCCTTTGAAGCGATAGGTGATCGCCTCGATCAACGTCGGGCCTCCATCACGGCGTGCGCGCTCGACGGCCTCGTGGGTGATGCGATAGACGGCGTCCACGTCCATTCCGTCGACCTGCTGCGAGGGGATGCCGTACGCCTCCGCGCGTTTGTAGATCTCCGGCACCGCTGCCGTACGCGCCAGCGCGGTGCCCATGGCATACTGGTTATTCTCCACAAAGAAGACCACCGGGAGCCGCCATAACGCGGCCAGGTTCATGGCTTCGTGGAACTCCCCCTCGTTGACGGCGCCGTCGCCGAAGAAATCGATGCAGATCAGGTCGCGTTTGAGATATTGCAGGCCCAGCGCAATGCCCGTGCCGATGGGGATGCTGCCGCCGACGATGGCGTACCCGCCCATCATGTGACATTTCTCGCAGAAGAGGTGCATGGAGCCGCCCATTCCATGGCTCACCCCGGTCGCTTTGCCATAGAGTTCCGCCATCACCGCGCGCGGCGAGCAGCCTTTCGCCAGCGCATGCCCGTGATCGCGGTAATGCGTCACCACGTAATCCTCCGCCCGCAACGCATTGATGGACCCGACGGCGCAGGCTTCCTCTCCGATATAGAGGTGGAGAAAGCCGCCGATCTTGCCGCGGCCATATTGCTCCCCCGCCTTATCCTCGAACTTGCGAATGAGCACCATCTGCTTATACATATGTAAACGTTGTTCGTTATCCATGGACAAATCCTGTAAAAAAGATTGGATGCAGGATTCAGGTGTTACCGATGGACGCCAAGTCGATGTTCCATTTCAGCATCCGTTAACGGCCTGTCACTTGACTGCTGTCGGGAGCTGAAACGGGTACTTGAATCCAGGATCCTGGATCCTGCATCCTGAATCCATGCTCACAGGGTAGTGGAAAACCGCCAAATCGGGTAGGCAGGAAATGCGTGGTTTGTCTGAAGAAGACAACAAAACGGCCCGGGATGGCGGAAAACCATCTCGGGCCGTTTCTAAAACCCCCATCGTGTTATGGGGTGCCTGGTGCGGTTTCATAGCGCCGCTCCGTGCTCAACACTGGCAGCACGGTGAAGAGGAGCCAGAGACCGGATAGGCCAACCAGCACATACACAATTCGACTGAGCGCACTCAGGGTGCCGTAGCCACCGGCAAAGAGGGAGGCTACCAGGTCAAAGCCGAATAAACCGACCAGTAACCAGTTGAGCGCGCCAATAATAACCAACACCGTTGCGATAATATTCACGGTTCGCATGAGACCACCTCGCAATCCGGATTGTCTCGTATCGCATAGGCATCCAGGTGAATCAGCACCAGTATCTATCTAGTATTCCCATTCTCCAACCCGAATTGGTATGACACTGATAGCAATCATCCCGGGATGTCAAGAGCAGAGAACAATAGTTCTCCATTGAGTGATTCGTGAATACAGCAGGCTACCCAGGTATCATGTGGGCTTTACCGCGCACGGTGCGCCCGATGAAATTCGTCAGTTGCGTGATTGCCGCGGCACCCACAAAGTCATAGATCAGGCGCCGGAGCCATCCGTTGCGCCCGGTAATCCAGCGCACCAGGTCAAAGCGCGAAACGCCGACCAACAACCAGTTCAGTGCGCCGACCAGTACCAGGATAAAGGATACCAGTGAAACGGCTTTTAATGCAGGATGCTTTCTGTGCATTACGCTCCTCCTTTCATGTCATGCGCCATGCCGAACCCGGCGTGGCTCCTTTAATCAAGCCATGGCGCAGATTGACATAATTCGATTCGTCGACCTCACAGATGACATCAAAAAATGCATAGATATGT
>Ga0272448_1003665_pt1 | contig 18139 bp, 19 predicted proteins | sample YNPCB0191_FD_202220 | JGI IMG/M metagenome (GOLD analysis project Ga0272448, IMG submission 202220) | Hot spring sediment microbial communities from Yellowstone National Park, WY, United States - YNP-CB-019-1 | ecosystem: Environmental > Aquatic > Thermal springs > Hot (42-90C) > Sediment... | reverse complement strand
AATGTGAAATATCAAAGAAAATTTTAAAGAATGAGAATTAGCCACAGAAACACACGGAAATACACAGAAAAGGCATTATATACTGATCACTGATTACTTTTGTTAGTTAAGAAACCCTCAGACAAAGTAAAGACTTAATGCTTGTCCTTAATAATTACCCTATATCTATCTTCGGAAAATACCAAAAACAACCTGATCCTATTGGAGGCTGGACAGGCGAATGTAGCCTTGTCATCACTACGTCATCAATTCTTGTCGCTACATTTCCCTTATCTTCCCATAAAACGATGTTTTTAACCCATTTTTCGTTATCAGGATTTGGATAGTCTGCGCGCCAGAAATTGCCTCGCGTTTCCTTACGGATTAATGAAGCAGAGGCTAATATTTTTCCAAGCACACGTATATTTCTCGCTTCATAAGCAGATAATATTTCCTGCGGATTTCTAACTCGGAATTTCAAGTCTTTCATACCATCAATCAATTCCAATGCCTTATTCAATGTGTATTCAGATTTGACAGGACCTATATATTTCCATAAGATTGACTTGATCTTTGCCAGAGTTTCAATCGGAGAGACACCGTCTTTTTCTAACATTTTAACATACTCATCTTTTGCCTCTTGGACTTGATCCATATCAAGATCAACAGTCTCATTATTTTTAGCCCATTGAGCAGAGCTAAACCCTGCCCTTTTTCCAAAGACTATTGCGTCAGCGACAGCGGAGCCACCTAATCTCGCAGAACCTAATACCCCACCAGTAACCTCCCCGCATGCGAATAATCCTTTAATGTTCGTTTCGCAATTTTCGTTTATCTTTACTCCACCAAGAAAGTAATGTGCTGTCCCGTGGTTAATGATGGATTCTGGCGGTTCGCCCTTTACCTCAAAAATCTGAGGAATCAGGTTTTTAGGTATATTAAGCGATACAAATTCCATATCAACAAGCTCTGCACCTGCAAGATAAGCCAATGAGAATCCGTCACCGGTTGTCCCCGGTGGATTATCGCTTCGTTCAAAGGCAAAAGCACCTCCACCAGTAGCAAGCACTATTGACTTCGCTGATATTATTAAAAATTTGCCAGATTTAAGATGAACGCCAACCGCACCTGTTATCGTATCATTTGATTTTATAAGTTTCGTAATTATGACATCATCTAATATTTTAACTCCGATCTCCTCAGCTTTTTTCCTTAGAGGATAAAGCAATGTGTGACCTTTAGGGTTACTACCTATTTTTTCTGTCACAAAATGTGCTGGCATATCAGGAGATTCACCCAGTCTTTGCTCCATAACAACGCCAAAATCCCTTAATTGAGGTATCGTATGTATAGCGTCTTGGACGAAGGTATCAACAAGTTTTTGGTTATTAATATATCCTCCTGTATAGACTATCTGTTTGAATAATTGATCCTCGTTTTCAGGAGTGGCACAAGTTATCCAACCTGCTATAACAAGCGTGCAACTTGTCCCGCCAACAGGCATTTTTGATACGATCATCGTATCTGCACCATTGAGTTTAGCCTCTATGCCTGCCCGAAGTCCTGCACCTGCACCACCTATAACAAGAACATCAGTTGTCATCTTTTCCTGCATTTATTTTTACTCCTTTAGTTAGTGACTATTTCTTTAATGAAAGGAATTTATTGACTATGGAAGTAAGTAACTGATTTTATATAACATAACTTATAAGTTTTTTCAATAAGGAATAAAATTAAAGCCAATATATGTTGACAATAATGAATATAAGATGTATATTATATATGGAATATTTTGAAATAACTAGATAATTTGCTTAACGAAAGTAGGCGAAAGGTAAATGAAAAAAAACAATCGTTTTAAGCTTAGTTATCCATTTATTATATCTTTAACCTTGCATATAATAGCTGGTCTAATTGTGATGTGGATACCTGTCAACAATATGGCAAAAAAGATAGGTGCAACAGTCTCAGTTGAATGGGTAAATAGCATGCCACAAATTCAAGTGAAGCGAAATGTAGTCCCCGTTCCCCCAAAAGAATTATTTGAGTTAAAAAAAGATTCTGAAAGGGATATGAAAGATGGGTCCAAAAAGAAGACCATACTTACAACAGATAGTGAATTAGCTTGGGTCTTGAAAAAGAGCAACAGGAAAGTAGATCAAAGTGTTGAGATCAATAAATTTCCCCGACGTGACTCACTGCCAGACTTAATGACTTCTGCCCAATTGAAACCAGACACATCTGATCTGGCTGGATTGGTATCAACAAAGCCCGGTCCAGTGGATGGCAATGGCATAGTAGGCAATCAAGTTAGAGCTAAAGGCACAGGTGGCAAAGGCTTGAAAAGTGGAGCGACAATATTGGGTCTTGGTGGACGAGGAGATGGGACGTCTGGAGATGGAACAAGAGGCAGTGGTGGAGGCAGAGGCAGTGGAAATGGTGACGGTTTAGGCAAGGGCAATAGAGACAAATTAGGGATCATAGATTTTCTCAGTGAATTAGATGGACCACAAAAGATAATATATTGTCTTGATGTTTCTGCAAGTATGGCTGTTGGAAGCAAACTTGATCTATCCATAAAGTCAATCAAAGAATCCTTGCTTCAATTAGATGATTTTGATACTTTTAACATTGTCACATTTTACGCCAGTGTCAAGACTTTCAGAAACGAAATGGTGCCTGCAACTACCAGCAACATAGAAAAAGCTAACAAGTTTCTTAATTCTTACGATGCAAGAAATATAGAAAATAACATCGGAACAGATATTCTCGGTGCGCTAAGGTTTTCTCTTAGTTTAAACCCCGATGTGATAGTGCTTGTGACTGATATTCAGCCGACAAAGGGTGAAGTTGATCCAGATCGCTTGGCTGAAGAAGTCAGAAAGATTAATAAAGGCACAAGAATCTACGGTGTAGGTATTGAGGTTTGGGAGCCTTCGCCTACGGGAAAACTTGCAAAGCTACTTAAACTCTTAACCGAGCAAAATAACGGCGAGATGAGACTTGCTAAATCTGGATAAGTGATGTCAAGATTTCTATATAAATATTTTTCGCTTCCTTTTAAAGTGAGAAATATTCCTGAATCATGCGAATTTGTTCCAATTTCCTTTCATATTGATTTTACCAAATATATAGAAAAAATCGGACAAACAGGTATAGTTGATGAAAGATCAATCCGATTATATCGCCTTGATTCTAACGGAGAAGAATTTGAACAGCCTTTCCAGTTCTCCCCAGATATTGAATCTCGTTATCCAACCAAGCATCTAAAAGCTGAGAGATAATTAATTCTCGTGGTCAACGCAATGAACAATCGGCTTTTTGGCAGAATGCAGAATGGATAGATCAATCAGGACCGATAGCATTTGATAAATGGGCTGGAATCGCCATTTTTGATCATCCAGACAACCCGAGACACCCAGTCGCTTGGCATTGTAGAAATGATGGTTGGGCAGGGGCATCCTTTAACCTAAAAGACGCATGGGTTATTGAACCAGAAAATCCATTGAAGCTAAAATATAGAGTTCATATTCATCGCCATAACGCAGAATTAGGCAAAGTTGCCCTCCGCTATAAAGAATATATATGTAATCCCGACGTTATTTTGTCAGATTAATCTTTTAATTTAATAGAACATATTATCTTGCAAAATAACTATGATTTTATATCAACACTGGCTGGTAATGTGTTCGGCGATTCCAATTTCGCTGGAACTTCTTGAACTTTGCTGCTTTCGGTAATCTGCCTTGGTGGTTCTGTGTAAGTGATCACATTTGGCTGTCCAGATGTTACAGAACCCGCTTTGGGTATAACGATTTCTAAAACGCCGTTTGTAAATGTTGACTTTATTCTACTTACATCAAGACCTTTCGGCAATTCCATGACTTTGCAGAAACTGCCATGTGATCTTTGGTATCTATAAGCGTCATTTCCGTTAAATTCACGCTCCCTGCGGACTTCACTTCCAATTGCTAAGAGATTGCCCGATACCGAGACTTTTATGTCGCCTTTCTCAAATTCTGGCAGATGAGATTGAATAATCAAATCGTTATCACGATAAAACACATTGAATTGTGGAGCAGATACTCCTGATGATATAAGGGCATATCTTTCCTCTATTGAATGAAAAGAAGCAGACTCAAACATCTTGTCAATTAAACGATTGACTTCATCTTTTATGCTTAGTAGTTCGTCGTATTCTTTCCATTTTATAATTGACATTAAAATCACCTCTAAAACTATAAGATAATTCCAACAATATTGTCTTTTCAATAAATCATCAATAATGAGATAAACCGCTTTAACTATATATATTATATCATATTTATAAATTTGGTCAACCCGTTTCCTAATGTTTTGGACATCGGCGAAGAAATTTTTGGATTGATATTTACTTTTCTATATAGATATAATATAATTAGTTAAAAAGAAGTAAAAAGTTATTGAAAGAGAAGGTCAATACATTTCTTAACGAAAGTCAGAAATCAGACTTTGAACCATTTAAATTAGAGTTTAATTGTCAAGGCAAAGCATGTAATACTTATGTTGTTGTCTTATCCATAGCTTTTGAATAGCGAAAGAGGTGTAAACAAAACATGCAAATTAAAAAAGTGGTTTTGGCGTATTCAGGGGGACTTGACACATCTGTTGCGCTAAAATGGATTCAAGAAGAATATAAAGCAGATGTGATAACATTTACCGCAGATCTTGGGCAGGGAAAAGAGCTTGAACCAATAGAGCAAAGGGCAAAGAAAACAGGCGCTTTGAAGGTCTATATAGAAGATTTGAGAGAGGAATTTGTCAAAAATTATGTGTTCCCCGCATTAAAAGCTGGTGCAATATATGAATCTAAATATATGCTGGCAACCGCTCTTGGCAGACCTCTTATAGGGAAACGTATGGTGGAAATTGCACAAAAAGAAGGTGCTGATGCTGTCGCTCATGGATGCACAGGCAAGGGCAACGATCAAGTTAGGCTTGATGTGACAACTATGGCTCTTGATCCAAAACTGAAAATCATCGCCCCTGTTCGTGAGTGGTCAATGAAGTCACGAGAAGAAGAGATAGAATACGCATTAAAACATGACATTGCTGTTCCAGTGACCAAAAAAAGCCCTTATAGCATTGACCTTAACCTTTGGGGCAGAAGTATAGAATGCGGAATTCTTGAAAACCCTTGGATAGAACCACCTGAAGATGTTTTTGAATTAACGGTCTCTCCTCAGAAAGCTCCAGATGAACCGACATATATAGAAATAGAGTTTGACGCAGGTATTCCTGTTAAAATAGATGGAAAGGAACTTCCTCCCGTTGATTTAATTGAGACACTAACTAAGATCGCTGGTGCTAATGGCGTTGGTCGCGTCAGTTACGTAGAAGATCGGCTTGTAGGAATAAAATCAAGGGAAACTTATGAATGTCCCGCAGCAACAGTTCTGTTTACTGCACTCAAAGCCTTAGAAGAATTGACTTTGGATAGGGAAACTATACGTTTTAAGGAAGAAAAGATTTCCTGTGAATATTCAAGGTTGGTGTATTTCGGTCTATGGTTTAGCACACTTCGCGAAGCGATGGACGCTTGCGTTAATGTAATTGAAAAGAACGTAACTGGCACTGTAAGAGTGAAACTTTATAAAGGAAATTGCACAGTAGTTGGAGTAAAATCTCCATTATCTCTATACGATCAGGCTATGGCGACCTATGATGTTGGCGATATGTTTGACCATTCGTCTGCCAAAGGATTTATAGAGCTTTGGGGACTCCCACTAAAAATTAAAGCGATGAGAGATAAAAAGAAGGAGCAAAATTGAAGATCAAAGACCTTAGTATAGGATTAAAGTTTCAGGAGTTGACTATGTCAAGAGTTGATGGCAGAAAAAATGACCAATTAAGACCTATAAAAATAACAAGAAACTATATAAAACATGCTGAGGGATCGGTCTTAATTGAAGTTGGCGAAACAAAAGTTATCTGCACAGCATCAATTGAGGATAAACCGCCAAAATTTATGGAAGATAACCCACAAAAAGGTGTCACAGGCTGGATCACTGCTGAATACTCAATGATCCCCCGATCAACTAGCACAAGAAACCAAAGGGAAATCTCTCGGGGTAAAATAGGCGGTCGCACACAGGAGATTCAAAGGCTTATAGGGCGCTCTATGCGTGCTGCTGTTGATCTTAAACTTCTCGGTGAACGCACAATTTGGATTGATTGCGACGTGATTCAAGCGGATGGCGGAACGAGGACATCATCAATCACTGGCTCATTTATAGCATTATGGGACGCATGCTCATATCTTTTGAATAAAAAAATGGTCAAAGAGATGCCGATAACTGACTATGTCGCAGCGACCAGTGTTGGAATAGTGAATGGCGAAAAATTGCTTGACCTTTGTTATGATGAAGATTCTAACGCAGAAGTTGACATGAATATAATAATGACCGATAAAGGAAAATTTGTAGAAATACAGGGAACAGCAGAATCAGTGCCATTCTCAAGAGATGATGCTAATCAACTGATCGATCTGGCTTCCAAAGGCATACAGCAATTGATCTCCCTTCAAAAGAAGATGATCACCAATGGCGAGATGGTAGCAGAATTATCTTGAAATATGAAGGCTGATCAGAGATGAAAGAAGACCTTGTTGTAGCGACAAGAAATAAGAAAAAATTAAATGAAATTAGAGTATTGCTATCCGATCTTGATTTTAACATTTTGTCTCTTGACGATTTTCCTGACATTCCAGAAGTCATTGAAGATATGGATACATTTGAAGGCAATGCGAGCAAAAAAGCCCTCCAAATATCTAATGCAACAAAAAAACTCACATTAGCAGATGATTCTGGTCTTGAAATAGACTTTTTGAATGGAAAGCCCGGAGTTTACTCTGCAAGATTTGCAGGCGATAATGCAAGTGATGAAGACCGAAATAAAAAAGTGCTTGCTCTTATGGAAAAAGCCCCAAAGGATAATAGAAAAGCTCGGTTTAAATGTGCTGTCGCAATCGCGAAGGATGATCTCTTGAAAATAGTCACTGGCGTTTGTGAAGGAAAAATAGCTTATGAATCCAAGGGAGGACATGGTTTTGGTTATGATCCAATATTTATTGTCCCCAATTATAACAAAACTTTTGCCGAACTTGGACCAGAGATAAAAAATCAAATCAGCCATAGGGCGATCGCTCTAAAAAAGGCAAAAGATATACTTATTAATTATCAGCAAACAGGAAAGCTTTATAATAATGATCAGTAATCAGTAATCAGTGATTTGATCTGTTTTACAGAAAAAGGGGGTAATTTATGGACGTAATGGAAGCTATTAAGCTAAGGAGAAGCATTAGGGGCTATAAAGATAAACCTGTTGAAGAAGAAAAGTTAAAGATTATATTAGAATCAGCAAGATTGTCACCATCGGCGAGAAATCAACAAAATCGCAAATTTATTGTTGTCAGAGACCCTGATATTAGACAGAAATTAATTGATGCCTCGTATGGTCAAAAGTTCGTTGGACAAGCACCAGTAGTGATCGTCGCATGCGCTACTCAGACAAGTCACATTATGCCATGTGGAGAGGCATCTTATCCTATTGACTTGGCTATCGCTGTTGATCATATAACTCTTTCCGCTGTTGAGCAGGGTTTAGGCACATGTTGGATAGGTGCTTTCAGTCAAGATGAGGTTAAAAAATTGCTTAATATACCAGAAGATGTTCGGGTTGTGGCTTTACTTCCCTTGGGCTATCCAGAAGTAATCCCAGACCCAAGACCAAGAAAAAGCATTGAAGAATTAGTCGCTTATGATAAATGGCAGTGATATAACCCTTCTATGAAAGGGAATGGAGTTAGCGTTATGAAAGCCGCAGTGATCGGTCTTGGTCGTTTTGGTAAAAGTTTAGCTTTGAGTTTGGCTGAAAGAGGCGTGGAAGTTATAGCTGTTGATAAAGATAAAAATCGTGTGGAGGATATTAAGGATAAAGTCGCACTTGCAGTTATTCTCAATAGTGAAGATGAGGAATCGTTAAGGTCTCAAGGTATTGATAAAGTTGATGTTGCTATTGTTAGCATGGGCGAAAGTGATTTCAGATCAAGTATCTTAACGACTGTTCTGCTGAAAAGAATGGGCGTCAAAACCGTCATAAGCAGAGCATTTGAATATGTGGACAGGGAGATATTGAAAAGTATTGGTGCTGATAAAGTAGTATTTCCAGAAGTTGAGATGGGACAAAAATTGGCGAGAAGCTTAGTTGCACCATGGATCATTGATTGCATAAATCTTGATGAACATGAAGATTTCAGTATTTTAGAATTACAAGCACCAAAACGATTTTGCGGAAAGACAATAGGGGAACTACAAATTGCCACAAAATATGGTGTCAATATCGTTCTAATAAAACATAAGATCGGATCTACAGACAAGAACGGAAATAATAAATCAAAAGAAAAAGTCAATTACGTCCCAAGAGCAGAGGATATTATCAGTGAAGGTGATATTCTATGGATAGTAGGAAGGACTGAAGATGTCCAAAATTTAACAAAAATATGAAATTCTAAGCAAAATTCAGTGGAATAATTATACTAAATTTTGGATGTTTTGAGTTAAAAAATTTAAAAATCTCACTTAATCCCCATTTTTCAGGATGGGAAATGAGAAAGCTTTAAATTACTGGATACGGATCACTGCTTTAACTGATGAAAATGATAGTATCTAAAAAATTTAGAAACAAGGAGATACGTAATGAAAGACCCTATATCTGAATTAATAGCTTGTGTTGTTCAAGATGAGTTATCTAAAAATCTGTTCTATCTCTCCAAAGAGCCAATAACATATCGCAAAGTTAATTATACTGCACCCGGTCATAGAAAAAATTCACTTTATGAAGCAGATGATTATATAACTGAAACTCTTGAATCTTACGGATATAAAGTAGAAAAGGAGAAATGCTCGGCACAAGCTTTTCGGCGAGACACATCAAAGCCATTAGCAAGTCAGTATTCATCACCAATGCCTGAGGATCCTTTTTATGATATATATAACCTTTATGCCAAAAAAGAAGGCACAAAATATCCAGATAAGATCATAGTCTTTATAGCACACAAGGATTCGCAAAGTTGGATTGATTCACCCGGAGCTTATGATAACGCAGTCGGAACAGTTGCGATTATGGAGATCGCAAGGATTATAAAAGATTATCCATCAAATTGTTCTTTTTGGTTTATATTCTGTAACGAAGAACATACACCTTGGACAAGTGTCACCGCTGCCCAAAATGCCAAATCTCGTGGAGACAATATTGTAGCGGTATTCAATATTGATAGTTTAGGAGGGAAATCCTATGAAGATATAGATAGTGGCAAAAAGACAAACGTCACATTATACACAACTCCCGAAGGGGAAAAAATTGCAGATATGATGAGTTTAGTTAATAAAAAATATAAAATTGGGTTAGATCAAAGAAAATGTATGCGATCTTCTCCCGGTGACGATGATGGGTCTTTTATCAATGCAGGATTCCTTAATGCAATAGTAAACGTTGGTTCTTTTCCATACATGGACCCAAATTATCATGCTGAAACTGATATACCAGAATTTGTTGATATACAAAATGTTTTTATGTCAACAAAATTAAGCCTTGCCTGTGGTGTTTATTTTGATATAAATTACAAGCCATGAAATAAGTTAGAAGGAGAAAAAATGTCAGAAAAATCAAGAATATTAGCAGTGGGATGTCATCCTGACGATATAGAGATTTTATGTGCTGGGACATTAGCGAAATATGCAAATCAAGGTCATTACGTCGCAATAGCAGTTGTCGCCAATGGCAACGTTGGACACAAATATATTGAGCCGCCAGAGTTAGCAAAAATCCGTGAAAAAGAGGCGAAAAATGCTGCTGATATTATCGGAGCTGAGTTCTTCTTTTTAGATGTTCCTGATCTGATGGTCGGTCATGATCCAGATTTGCATTATAAGATGGTAGATGTTATCCGTTCCGCGAAACCTGATATAATAATCACACACTCCCCTGATGATTACATGTTAGATCATCAAGCGACAAGCGACCTTATTTTTGATTGTAGTTTTAGTGCAAGTGTCCCTAATTGGAAGACGAAAGTTCCCTATTATCCAGTAGTGCCAGCAGTTTTTTATATGGATACGCTTGCAGGCATAAATTTCTTGCCAACTGAATATGTTGATATAACGGATACTATTGAAATAAAGAAAAAAATGCTTGCCTGTCATGAAAGTCAAGTTTCTTGGCTCAGAGACCATGATAACATTGATATAATGGAATTCATGGAGGTAACTGCAAGGTTTCGCGGTCTGCAATGTAATGTGAAATACGCCGAGGGCTTCAAAAAACTTGAAGTTTGGCCAAGATTAAGCACAAAACGTCTGCTCCCATAGAATTCTTAAAAAGTAGGTGAATTTATATGTCAAGAGTAAAAATTCTTGAAGGAACTTACATTGATGGGAACATAATAGTTAAAGATACAGATAACATAAGAAATGGGGAAAAGGTGATTATTATAGTTGATATGACTAAAGAAGAAATTATAAGGGAATTGTCTTCCTATATATCCGACGAATTTGAGTATGATATATTCAACAAGGCTAATTCAAAGCCATTTTCTATAAAAAAGAGCAAATTTTTCTCAAATAACCCAGAACATTTGGGAAAAACTTCTGCGTTGGATATTGATAGGATCCTTTCAGACGAAGCTATGGGACATAGAAAATGGAAAAAGTCTTCTTAGATACTTCATTTCTTTTTGCCTTCTATAATGCTGATGACGAAGACCACATAAAAGCTATAGATATAGCTAATGAACTGTCAGACAGAAATACTATCTTTGTTATATCTGATTACATTATTGATGAGCTATTAACATTATTACTATCTCGCGTCGGCAAGTTAAAAACCATTAAATTATGTAATGATCTTGTTGACGATATAAGAGAAGGTCTTTTGACAATAATTTATGTAAACTACGAAGTATTCGCTGGAGCGCTAAAAATCTTCATCAATTTTGAGGATAAGGAATGGAGTTTCACAGATTGCACTTCATTTGTCCTGATCAAAAAAGAAAAAATAAATAAAGCAATTTCTTTCGATGAACATTTTTCCCAATTTGGTATAGAAATCTTACCGTGATCTAATTTTTTTGTTTATAATACAAAAAAGTGACCGATTTTCTAACCCAAAGACTACTAATATATATGAAGGTGGTCGTTAAGCGGGTTAGATACCAACCAGTCTAACCAAAAACGGGGCTAAGGCAATGCTTTAGTCCTGTTTTCTGTCCAAAACTAAATCCTATTCTTTTTGGTATATCAATCTTTAACAAGGAGTTTCTTAACATGGAGTTTTTTTGCAGGGACACAGAGTTTGTGTCTCTGCATATCATCTTGCTCTCCAATACTGGCATACAATTTGCAAATAATATAACAAAACATACTATTTGCTTGTCTTGTAAAAAATGGAAATAAGAGGCAGTTATTAGGTAGTTTAGCTTAAAAAGACTTTATATTTGAATTTTTCCAGTAGCAAATTGCTATTGTGTATTACTTTTACAATGCCAAAAATCTGTCACTGGTTACGAAAATCTGAAAAGGATATTCCAAAATGAAAATATTACTTGCAACTATACTAATAGTTCTCACAATGCCAATATCTTATGCTATGATGGATCTGGCGATCAGAAAAATAAGAATGAAAATAGGAATAAAATCAGACTAACTCTATTTTAGATTATTTTTCGGCAAAGTAGTCCTTTAAGATACTCGCCTTCTGGATGTGCGATGTTTATCGGATGATCTGACGAAGCATGAAACGTTTTCATTATTTGAATATTACATCCAGCGTCAACACTTGCTGAAAATACGATCTTTCTGAACAATAACGGATCAATATGATGAGAGCAAGAAAAAGTTGCAAGTATGCCATCAGGATTTAATAAGCTAATTGCCTTCATATTTATATGCTTATATGCCCTTGATGCTCTCATAATTGCAGAATCGCTTTTTGCAAAGCTCGGCGGATCAAGTATTATCATATCAAATTTCCTATCTAATTTATCAAGAAACTTGAAAATATCCTTCTGATGAAATTCACAAATATTTGCAATATTATTTATCTCGGCATTTTTATATGCCATATCAACTGCCTTTTCTGAAATATCTATTCCGACAACTGATTTAGCTCCCCCAAGTGCAGTATATATGCTAAAACCGCCAGTATAACAAAAACAGTCCAAAACATCTCTTCCGTTGGAATATGAAGCAATAGTTTCAAGATTCTCTCTCTGATCTAAAAAGGCGCCGGTTTTCTGTCCATTTTTTATATCAACTAAAATTTCGGCTCTTCCTTGCTTTATGCTAATTAAATCAGGCACTTCTTGACCACATATCAGACCAGAAACAAGATCAAGTCCTTCTTTCTCTCGGACAGGATTATCGCTTCTCTCATAAATGCCCTTCGGATTTAAAAGACTGTTAAGTATATCAACTATAATATCTTTTCTCTTTTCCATTCCGAGAGATAGGAATTGAACGACTATATAATCCGCATATTTATCAACAACAAGACCGGGAAGCATGTCCCCTGAATCGTGAATTAGCCGATATGCTTCATATCCGCTTAGATCAAGGATCGCCTGCCTGTATCTGATTGCTTGCTCTATCCTTCTTTGGAAAAAAGACTTATCTATATCTTCATCCTTATTTTTCGACAAAATTCTGACAATGATCTGTGATTTTTGGTTTATATATCCCTTTGCCAAAAAATTTCCGTAATTGTCATAAACACTGACAATATCACCATCTTTTGGATTTCCTTCTATTTTCTGAATTGCACCAGAGAATATCCAAGGATGGTTTTGGATTATAGGTTTTTCTTTTTGTGGTTTAAGTATTATTTTCAATTTTGCCTAAATCCTGACAATTTAACTTTCTTTTTGTGTAATTTCAATATTGCATTAGACTTATTTTCCTACTATTGCTTTTCCATAGCAAACAGCAGAAGTGAGATAATTAATCAATCGCCAAATTCAGTTTTCTTTATAATCATTATAACTATACTTTCGCACTTTTTAAATGATTAAACAAAGATGGGAAAGAAAACATCCAAATCCTTGTTATTAGATTTAAATAACCCCAAAATTTAACAAGGAGAATTAAAATGAATGCTTTCTTTCCTGCTATATTATTAACTTATCTGAGAATCTTTAAAATTCAAGTAAACATGAATATCATAAGCTTTTAGATACCATCAAGGAATGAAAATGCTCAGAGAAGAAAGAACATATATCAATCTCTCGCTTGGCTTGTATCTTAAGTTGATGGTTTATGTTATTTTTCATGTTCTTTTTAGAATTCTCAGCAGTAATATCAGCAGTAATATAAGATTTCAAAGTTTCATTTTGAAAAGATGTATTTTGAGATACCTGTAAAAAATTATTTCTAACAAATATTCAACATTATGAACTAAACATTCTTTACTTATCACTTATTACCCGTCATTGTTATTTCGTTTAAAAGAAATCTGCTTGTAAAAGAAATCTGCTTGACATTTCTATTTATTTTGATATAATATATTTGGATATTTAAATATATAATAATATAAGTATATGACAACACAAAAGAGGAAATAAATAATGAAAACTGAATGGAAAAAGCTTTTACTTTTTGTGGCTGTGTTTCTAATTGCATACTATATTCCGCTAAAGCATCCAAGAATACAGGGTGCAATATTAGAAGCCTTTTATATGCTTCAAGATTATGCACAGAAACACGTCCTATTCTGTTTAGTTCCAGCGTTCTTTATTGCTGGTGGTATATCGGTATTTATCAGTCAAGCGTCTGTTATGAGATATTTTGGTGCACAGGCGAACAAAATATTATCCTATGGCGTCGCATCAATATCAGGGACGATATTAGCTGTTTGTTCATGCACAGTTCTGCCCTTGTTTGCGGGGATATATAGACGAGGTGCAGGAATAGGTCCTGCGACTGCTTTTCTTTATTCTGGTCCTGCCATTAATGTTTTAGCGATAATACTTACTGCAAGGATCCTGGGATGGGAGCTTGGATTGGCAAGGGCTTTAGGTGCGATCACATTTTCAATAGTCATTGGGCTTCTGATGGCTTTGTTTTTCAGAAAAGAGGAGGCAGAAAAAGCTAACGCCCCTGTGCCTGAGATTGAGGCAGAGGCAAGACCTTTATGGAAAACAGGTTTATATTTTCTTTCTATGGTTTTTATCCTAATATTTGCTGCATGGGGCAAACCTAAAGAATCCGTCGGCTTTTGGGATGCAGTTTATAGCGTCCATTGGTATTTAGCAGGTGCTTTTCTTATAGCATTGATATTGATGCTAATAGCTTGGTTCAAAAAAGATGAAGTGAAGGAATGGGTTTCATCTACATGGACTTTTGCTCAGATGATACTCCCATTACTTTTTGGCGGAGTTTTAGTCGCAGGATTTCTGATGGGTAGCCCCAACAGCGATACAGGACTGATACCATCAAGGTATATAGCTTATGTTGTCGGTGGAAACTCGTTTTTCGCTAACTTTTTTTCGTCAGTGGTTGGTGCTCTTATGTATTTTGCCACTTTGACCGAAGTTCCTATACTTCAAGGGCTTATAGGTTCTGGAATGGGACAAGGACCTGCTTTGGCTCTTTTATTAGCAGGACCTGCCCTGAGTTTGCCAAATATGATAGTAATAAGAAGTATAATGGGAACAAAGAAAACACTTGTATTTATTGGTCTCGTCGTTATTATGGCAACGTTTACTGGAATGTTATTTGGTCTGATAATGGGAGGTGTATAAGATGAAGATAGAGATACTCGGCACTGGATGCCCAAAGTGTAAGAAAACGCTTGAAAATGTTCAAAAAGCTGTTAAAGACTTAAAGATAGAAGCGGAAATAGTAAAAGTAGAAAAGATTGACGACATTATGAAATATGGCGTTATGATAACGCCTGCTTTGGCGATCAATGGTGAAGTGAAGGTTGCAGGAAAGATACCTTCTCCCGAACAGATCGCTGAATGGATTAAAACAGCTAACTAAATTAATATAAACAATGGAGGATAAGAAATGCCAGAGGAAAAAAAAGGACGAATGCTGTTGTGGAGGAACTATACTTGTATTTCCATGCTCTGGAGCAGCAGATGTTGGTGCGATTGCCGATCAGGTAGGCAGAAAGATGACAAGAGAAGGGCTTGGTAAAATGTATTGCTTAGCTGGGGTTGGTGGTCATGTCAGCGGGATCGTTGAAACGACCAAAGGGGCTGATGAAGTGATCACGATAGATGGATGCCCAATTGCTTGTGCTACAAAATGTGTTGAGCATATCGGTATCACGCCAAAATCCTTTGAAGTCACAAAGATGGGTTTTGAGAAATATAAAACTCCGGTAACAGAAGAGGCGATTAATAAGGTCTTTTCAGAGATCAAATCTGCATTAGAGAATCGCTGAAAATACATAAAACAAGGTATTCCGAACGGCTATAATAAAGGTATTACCCTGGCATATCGTCAATATAAATAAATAGAAAAGATGGGATGTGATTGAAATGCGCATCTTACTGATCAACTCGCCGTTCTCAGGAGGGTACTATAAGTTAGGTTCAAGTATGCCACCCTTGGGATTAGCCTACATAGCAAGTGTATTGCGACAAGGTGGGCACTCGGTCAAGATGGTAGATATGAATGTCAGCACAAAGAGATTGCCATCGCGGTTAGGCGATTTTGACTTGGTGGGGATCTCGTCCGATACACCTCGGCACAATATTTCCATTCAGATAGCAAAAAAGGTAAAAGAACAGAAAATTCCAGTTATCATGGGTGGTCCACACGTTACTTTTATGGAGGAAGAGGCACTTAAATCTGGCGCTGTGGATTACGTAGTCAGAGGCGAAGGGGAATACAGTATGCTAAATCTCGTTGCACACCTGTCGTCTGGCGATGACGTGAAGGATGTAACTGGCATTTCATATCTGAAGAGCGGCGATATAATCCGAAATCCAAGTCGCCAGCTTATCGCCGATCTGGATGCTCTTCCACTGCCTGCTAGGGAACTTCTGCCAATGAATAAATACACAGTGAAACTGGACGGACGGAGGGCGACTTCCGTCATAACCAGTAGAGGTTGTCCCTTCAACTGTTCTTTTTGCTCGTCATCAGAGTTGTTTGGGCTAAAATGGCGTGCAAGAGAGCCTGAAGCGATCGTTGATGAAGTGGAAGAAGTTAAGAAACGATATGGCATTGACTCTATCCTTTTTATGGACGACAATTTTACCCTGAATCCTGACCGCACGATAAGAATTTGCGAACAGATGAATCATCGTGCCCTGAATATAAGGTGGTGGTGCTTTTCAAGGGTGGATACCATCGCAAAGCATGAAGACATGGTTCAAAGCATGGCAGACGCAGGCGTGAGAGAAGTATTTGTAGGAGTGGAAAACCCAAATCAGGAAGTGCTTGACAGTTATAAGAAAGGCATCACTGCTGACATATCGTACCGAGCTATACAAATACTCAGGAAGTATAAAATCCGTTCCATGGCAGGCTTCATTATCGGAGAATTGAATGAAACGATGGAGATGATAAAAGACACCATAAAGTTTGCCATTAAGTTGAATCCTGATATAGCACAGTTCTCTATACTTACGCCGTATCCCGGTACGCGGCTCTTTGAAAGTGTAAAGGGTAATTTGTTGACTCGCGACTGGGCTTTTTATGATGGACTTCACGCGGTTATAAATATAACACGGACAAAGCCTAAGGATTTGGAAAAGCTAGCGAAGGAAGCTTATTTGAAGTTTTATCTTAGACTAAGCCGGCTAATCCGGTTTCTTTCAAACCCTATGCGCAGTATTCCACTGTTCCGGGGGTTGCTTAGACTCGACTAACCGGTCAGTATGGAGGTAATGAAAGATGCGTTACATTGATAGAAGTAAAGCATACGTGGCTAAAAAGACGACCTATCAACTTATCAATTTATTTAAAAACGCTTCAGATGAAAGCCTGTTGCGCGCTATGGGAATAATAGGAAAATTAGCAGTAACCAGTAAGCAAAGGGAATCCGTCAGTTCTTTCAAAGCAAACCTTGAAAGCCATCCTCTCGGTTTACAGGTTTTACGGAACTTTCTTTCTCGGGAGATGCATCCCAATTACTATGAAAATCTAGTGGTAAACTTTTTTGTTCAGGTGCTTTTGGGCAGAGGCAAACGGAGAGAAATACTCGAAAGTGAGGGTTTTGAGCCTCCTCTGCTTTTGGTCATTAGCCCCACTATGCGCTGTAATCTACACTGCTATGGGTGCTATGCCGGAAACTACAAAAAGGAGGATGATCTGCCCTTCCAGGTCGTTGATGGAATTCTTACACAAGCTAAGGAGATGGGCATCCATTTTATTGTCTTTTCCGGTGGAGAGCCATTCGTCTGGGACGGGATATGGGACATCTTTGAAAAACATCACGATATGGTCTTTCAGATTTACACTAACGGCACCTTCCTTAATGACCAGAACGTGGATAGACTGGCAGAACTGGGAAATGCATTACCAGCAATAAGTGTAGAGGGATTTAAGGAGGAGACAGATGCCAGAAGAGGCGAGGGTGTCTATGATAAAGTGATGGCAGCTATGTCCCGCCTGAATGAACGGAAGGCTATTTTTGGATTTTCTGCGACAGCCACCCGCCAAAACACTGATATTTTGTGCAGTGATGAGTTTATAGACGGAATGGTGGAGAAGGGCTGTGCTATTGGTTGGTTCTTTAACTATATACCAATAGGACGAGCTCCAAATCTGGAATTGATGCCACTGCCTGAGCAAAGGGACAAACTGAGACAGCGGGTGAGGGAGTACCGATATAAGAAGCCGATTTTCGTAGCTGATTTCTGGAACGATGGACCGCTTGTGGGCGGGTGTATTGCTGGAGGCAGAAGCTATTTACATATAAACAACAACGGAGATGTGGAGCCATGCGTGTTCGCCCATTTTGCTGTGGACAACATCAAGGAAAAGTCATTAAAAGAGGCTTTGAGATCCCCGTTTTTCAAGGATATTCGCAGTCGTCAACCTTACGATGATAATCTCCTGCGTCCCTGCATGATCATAGATAACCCATGGGTGCTTCGGGAAGTAGTCGAAGA
>Ga0272448_1003660_pt1 | contig 18163 bp, 14 predicted proteins | sample YNPCB0191_FD_202220 | JGI IMG/M metagenome (GOLD analysis project Ga0272448, IMG submission 202220) | Hot spring sediment microbial communities from Yellowstone National Park, WY, United States - YNP-CB-019-1 | ecosystem: Environmental > Aquatic > Thermal springs > Hot (42-90C) > Sediment... | reverse complement strand
AGCATCGATCTCGGCATGCGGGATGTACGGCGGATTGGCGAGAATGATATCAAACACCGGCCGGGGAGCGAAACAGGAGAGCAGGTCGCCGCAGACGAACGCGAGCCGGCTCTCGACGGCGTGCCGCCGCGCGTTGCTCCGGGCGACCGCGAGCGCCTCCCACGACAGTTCCACCAGCCAGCCGCGGTCGTGCGGCCGGTGCCTGGCGAAAGCGATCCCGATGCAGCCGCTTCCCGTCCCCACGTCGGCGAAGCGCAGGGCCCGCGCCGCGCCGCGCCCGCCCGCCCACTGCAGCGCCTTCTCGACCAGGATCTCCGTCTCCGGGCGCGGCACGAGCACCGCCGGTCCGACGGCGAAGGCCAGGCCGTAGAATTCGCGCGCGCCTGTCAGGTAATGCAGGGGCTCGCCCGCCGCGCGGCGCCGCGCGAGATCCCGGAAACGCGCCGCGCTCTCCCGCTCGAGGGTGTCGTCGGGGCGGCTGATGATCCGGGCGCGCTCCCGCCCGAGGACGTGGGCCAGGAGGATCTCCGCGGTCAGGCGCGGCGATTCGACACCATGTCGCGCAAGCAGGGATGCCGCCCAAGCGAGGGCGGCGCGGAAGGTGGGCGGCGCGGAACCGTCGTGATCGTTCGCTTGCATGGTCGCTCGCGGCCTTTGCAGGGCGCCCGCGCTCACACCGCCTGCTTCAGCCTTTCCGCCTGGTAGTGGGTCACCAGGGCGTCGATGATCGGCCCGAGATCGCCGTCCAGAATGGCGCCGAGATTGTAGAGCGTCAGGCCGATGCGGTGATCCGTGACCCGGTTCTGCGGGAAATTGTACGTGCGGATCTTCTCGCTGCGATCCCCCGTCCCCACCTGGCTGCGGCGGTCGGCGGCGATCGCCTCCCTCTGCGCCTGCAGGGCGATGTCGTACAGGCGCGAGCGCAGGACGCGCAGCGCCTTCGCCTTGTTCTTGAGCTGCGATTTCTCGTCCTGGCAGGAGACCACCAGGCCGGAAGGCAGGTGGGTGATGCGCACCGCCGAATAGGTGGTGTTCACCGACTGGCCGCCGGGCCCCGACGAGCAGAACGTGTCGATGCGCAGGTCCTTGGGGTCGATGCGGATCTCGACCTCGTCGGCCTCGGGCAGGACGGCGACCGTCACCGCCGACGTGTGGATGCGGCCGGCGGCCTCGGTGGCCGGCACGCGCTGGACGCGATGCACGCCGCTCTCGTACTTCAGCTTGCTGTAGACCCGTTCGCCCTCCACCATGGCGATCACTTCCTTGTAGCCGCCCACCTCCGAGGTGCTCTCGCTCACGATCTCGACGCGCCAGCCCTCCCGCTCGGCGTAGCGGCAGTACATGCGGAAGAGCTCGGCGGCGAACAGCGTGGCCTCGTTGCCGCCGGTGCCCGCCCGGATCTCGAGCAGGACGTCCTTCTCGTCGTTCGGATCCTTCGGCATCAGCAGCAGGCGCAGTTCGCGCTCGCAGGCGCGCGCGCGCTCCGTCAGCGAAGCCAGCTCCTCCTGGGCGAGCCGCTGGAGTTCCTCGTCGGTCTCGGACTGGAGCAGCGCCTTGGTTTCGCCGATTTCGCGCAGCACTTCCTTGTACTCGCGGAACTTGCCCACGATCTCCCCGAGGTCGCTGTGGGCCTTGGCGTGCTTCTGGTAGGCGGCCGGATCGGCGAAGATCGCCGGATCCGCGAGCTGGGCGTTCAGCTCCTCGAATTTCTTTTCCAGTGCGGTCAGCTTGTCGATCATGCTTGCGGCACCTCGCCCGCCGTCGGGAGTCGGCTGCGCCGGCGGAAATCACAAGGGCTCGCGGGCCGCGCCCGCTAAGCCGCGGCCCGGGATGCGCGCGCGGCGTCCAATTGCAGGGCGGCGCGCAGGGAATGCACCGCCACCTCCAGCTGGCCGTCGTCGGGCTCACGGGTGGTGACGCGCTGCAGCATCAGCCCCGGCAGCACCACCAGGCGGAAAAAGCCGCTCCGGCAACGCTTCGCCGACACGCGGATGAGTTCGTAGGAAAGCCCGGCGATCACGGGGATCAACAGCAGGCGCGAGAGAAAGACCGCCCAGAAGGCGTCCAGTTTGACGAGGCTGAACACCACGATGCTGACGACCATCACGAAGAGCAGAAAGCTCGTGCCGCAGCGCGGGTGCAGGCGCGAGCGGCCCCGCGCCTTTTCCACGGTCAGCTCCTCGCCCGCCTCCCATGCGTGCACCACCTTGTGCTCGGCCCCGTGGTACTGGAACACCCTGCCGATGTCCTTGAGGCGGCTGATGAGCAGCAGATACCCGAGGAAGAACGCCACCCGGATCAGGCCGTCGATCAGGTTGAAGAACAGCCAGTCGTGCAGCGCCGCCAGGTGAGCCTTCAGTCCGGTGGTGATCCACAGGGGCGCGAGGACGAAAAGGAAGACGGCCGCGGCGGCGGCGACCGCCATGGATATGAGAACCAGCGCGTTTTCCTTGCGCCCGCTGCGGGCGGCTGCGCCTTCCCCTGCCGCGCGCTCCGCGTCCTGCATGGCGATGCCGGCCGAGTAGTTCAGGCAGCGGATGCCGAGCGCCAGCGATTGCACGAGCACGGCGAACCCGCGCAGCACCGGCCAGGCGAGCGGCCTCCAGTAGTCCGCCAGGCGGCGCACGCCTTCCGTTCTGCTCTCGATCGTGCCGTCGGCGCGGCGCACCGCGACCGCGCAGCCGTGCGGCGTGCGCATCATGACCCCCTCGATGACCGCCTGGCCGCCGACCAGGACGTCCTCGGGCGAACCGCCGTTCCTCGTGCTCCCCGTGCGCACCGGCGCCCCCGCTTCAGCCGGCCGCTAGCGCTGCTGCGGCTGCGCGCCGTATTTCTTCTGGAAGCGCTCGATGCGCCCCGCGGTGTCGACGAGCTTCTGCTTGCCCGTGAAAAACGGGTGGCACGCCGAGCAGATCTCCAGCCGTATCTCCGGCTTGGTGGAGCCCGTCTCGAACTGGTTGCCGCAGGCGCACGTCACGAGCACCTTGTGATACTTGGGATGAATGCCCTCTTTCATTGCCTTCCTCTCGGTGATGACGCTCAGGTTTATCAGCAAAACTTTTATTATAGCAGCCATTTTGGGCGCGGGAAGCGGCTTTTGTCGCGCCCGTGCCGGTCGTTCCCCTATCTGTTGACATGCTGGCACTTGACAAGCGCGGCGCGGGGCGGTATAAAAATGGCTTCTATTTCTAGCGATTCGAGGAATGTACACCTTTGCAATCGGCCCGCACACAAGATCGAAACAGCGCGCCTGACCTGTTCTTGTCCCCTGCGGATCCGGAAGCAATACGGAACAATCTCAGCTATCGGTACGAGCCCGGCCGCGGCGCCGCGGGCGGGCCTGCACCGGGAGGTATGAATGTCCTTCGATCTCAGTGATCCCCGCACCCCGTCCGCGCCGCCGACGCCCGATGAGACGCCGGCGGCCCCCTCGGCCGCTCCCGATGCCCGGGGTACGGAAGAAGACAACAACTTCGAGTCCCTTTTGGCCGCCTACGAGGGCAGGACCCAGAGTTTCTCCGAGGGAGAGGTCATCAAGGGAAGGGTGATCGCCATCTCGGCCGGCGGCGTGGTCGTCGACGTCGGCTTCAAGTCCGAGGGCATCATACCCCTGGAGCAGTTCCAGGACGACAAGGGCCAGATCAACGTCAAGGTCGGCGACCAGATCGACGTTTTCCTGGAGCAGACCGAGGATGCCGACGGCTACGTCGTGCTCTCGCGCGAGAAGGCCGAGCGCATGAAGATCTGGGACGACATCGAGCGCGCCTACCGCGAGGGCAAGCCCATCAAGGGCCGCGTGATCGAGCGCATCAAGGGCGGCCTGGCGGTCGATATCGGCGTGCGCGCCTTCCTGCCCGGCTCGCAGATCGACCTGCGCCCCATCCGCAACCTGGACAGCCTGCGCGGCGAAGAATTCGAAATGCGCGTCATCAAGGTGAACAAGAAGCGGGGCAACATCGTGCTGTCGCGCAAGGCCGTCCTCGAGGAATCCATGCGCGAGGAGAAGGCGCGCACGCTCGAGGCCCTCGAGGAAGGCAAGGTCATGGAGGGCGTGGTCAAGAACATCACCGACTACGGGGCCTTCGTCGATCTGGGAGGCGTCGACGGCCTGCTCCATATCACGGACATGTCCTGGGGGCGGGTCAACCACCCGTCCGAGCTGCTCGCCGTGGGCGACAAGATCAAGGTCAAGGTCATCAAGTTCAACCGCGAGGAGGGACGGGTCTCCCTGGGCCTCAAGCAGCTGACCGAAGATCCGTGGCTCCATGCCGACGCGCGCTACCCCAAGAACATCCGCACCCAGGGCAAGGTCGTGAGCCTGACCGACTACGGCGCCTTCGTCGAGCTCGAACCCGGCGTCGAGGGCCTGATCCACATATCGGAGATGACCTGGAACAAGCGCGTCAAGCATCCCTCGAAGATCGTCAGCGTGGGCGACACGGTCGACGTCGTGGTGCTCGACATCGACGTCGAGGCGCGCCGCATTTCGCTCGGCCTGAAGCAGACCGAGCCCAACCCGTGGGATTTGATCGAGGCGCGCTATGCCCCGGGCACCGTGATCACCGGCCGGGTGCGCAATATCACCGATTTCGGCGCGTTCGTCGAGGTCGAGGAGGGCATCGACGGCCTGGTGCACGTCTCCGACATCTCCAGGACCAAGCGCATCAAGCATCCCTCCGAGGTCCTGAAAAAGGGAGACGAGGTGCAGGCCATGGTGCTCAGCGTCGACGCCGCCAACCAGAAACTCTCCCTGGGCATCAAGCAGCTCGAGCCCGACCGCTGGGAGGAGTGGTTCAACCTGCACAGCGTCGGCGACGTCGTGCGCGGGCGCGTGGTGCGCATGACCAATTTCGGCGCCTTCGTCGAACTGGCCGAGGGGATCGAGGGGTTGTGCCATGTCTCCGAGCTCGACGACAAGCACGTCGAGAAGCCCACGGAGTTCCTGAGCGTCGGCCAGGAAGTGGAAATGCGGATCGTCAAGCTCAACCTCCAGGAGAAGAAGATCGGGCTGAGCCTCAAGGCCATGAAGGAAGAGGAGCCCAGGCTGGAATTCACGCCCTACAAGGCGACGGCCGATGCCGGCAGCGCCTCGATGGCGGAACGCCTGGGCGACCAGCTGCAGCGCTTGCGCAGGAGCACGCCCGCGGGCGACAAGCCGCGGGATACGGAGGATTAGCCGCGTCCGGGCGCCGCGCCGCGGCGCGCCCGTGAGCCGCCAGGGAGCCGAGCCATGCCGGCAACAAGCTCCGATCGCATGCTCCGCATCGTACTGGGAGCCGCCGCCCTGATCTTTCTCCTCCTCTGCCTCGCCGCCGCCGCGCTCTACCTCGGCGCCGGGCGCGGCGTGCCGTTCGCGCTCGCGGGCGACCGGGTCGCCCTTGTCGACCTCGAGGGGATCATCGTCGACTCCAAGGACTTCATCGAGCGCCTCGAGGATTACGGCAACCAGCCGGGCGTGCGCGCCGTCGTGCTGCGCATCAACAGCCCGGGCGGCACCGTGGCCGCCTCCCAGGAAATCTACGAGGCCGTGCGCCGCTTCCGCGCGCGCACGCGCAAGCACGTGGTCGTCAGCATGTCGACGGTCGCCGCCTCGGGCGCCTACTACGCGGCCTGCGCCGCCGACAAGATCTACGCCAACCCCGGCTCCATCACCGGCAGCATCGGCGTGATCGCGGAATGGTACAACTACGGCGACCTGCTGCGCTGGGCCAAGCTGCAGGACGTCGTCATCAAGAGCGGCGAGTTCAAGGACGCGGGCTCGCCCACGCGCCCGCTCACCGAGGCGGAAAGGGCGTACTTCCAGGGCCTGATCGATACCATGTACGCGCAGTTCGTCGCCGCCGTGGCCGCCGGCCGCCGCATGGAGGAGGCCGCCGTGCGCAAGCTGGCCGACGGCCGGGTCTTCACCGGCGAGGAGGCGCGGCGCTACGGCCTGGTCGACGCCGTGGGCACGCTCCAGGACGCCGTCGCCGAGGCGGCCCGGATGGCCGGCATCCGCGGCGAACCCAGAATCGTCGAGCCCGCCCGCCGCAGGTTTTCGCTCCTCGACCTCGTGCTGGGCGAAGCGCGCGCGGCCCTGCTGGGCAATCAGGATCGTTCGCAGTCCCCCGTGCGGTTCCAATATCTTTGGAGATGATCGCTCATGACAAAAGTTGAATTGGTAGAGCAGGTCGCCAGCCAGTCGCAGTTGACCAAGAAGGACGCCGAAGTCATCGTGCAGACCGTGCTCGACTGCATCACCGACTCGCTGCAGCGCGGCGAGAAGATCGAGCTGCGCGGCTTCGGCTCCTTCCGCATCCGCAACCGCTCTTCGCGTCAGGGGCGCAACCCCAAGACCGGCGCCGGGGTGCTGGTCCCTGCCAAGAGAGTGCCCTATTTCAAACCGGGCAAAGAGATCAAGGATCTCATCAACCAGCCGTAATGGACCGACTCTGGACGCCGTGGCGCTACGCCTACGTCAGCAGCGTCGGCAGCGCGGACCGCGGCTGCGCTTTCTGCGACATCCTGGCCAGCGGGGACGACCGCCAGAACCTGGTGGTGTACCGCGGTAAGCGTCTCTTCGTCGTCCTCAACCTCTACCCCTATACCTCGGGCCACCTGCTGATCGTCGCCAAGCGCCACATCGCCTGCCTGCGCGAAGCCGACGACGAGGAGCTGCGCTCCTTCATGGAACTGGCCCGCATCTGCGAGGACGCGCTCGCGCGCGAGTACCGGCCCGACGGCTTCAACATGGGGTTCAACATCGGGCGCGCCGCCGGCGCCGGCATCGACCGCCACCTGCACATGCACCTGCTGCCGCGCTGGGTCGGCGACGCCAGCTTCGTCTCCACCGTCTCGGAAACGCGCGTGCTGCCCGAGGCGCTCGGCCAGACCTACGCGCGCCTGACGCCCTACTTCGAGGGTCTCGCGCTGTAGGAGCGCGGCGCATTTTTTGCGTGCGCGCGCCGGGCGCGCCGCGCGCGGATCGGCGCGCCGCGATCGCCCGAAACCCGCGCCGGACGCGGGTTTCGGGGCTCTTCACAAAAAATTAATTTTTTCGTTTTTTTTGTTGCATGCCCCATACCCCCATGCTAATTTCACGTGCGTTGTTGGGTCGAATTGCTTCGCGCAGCATTCGAGGTACCGCCGAGAGAAATCCAAAAGATCTTTAGCAGTCGGTTCGAGGGCAGCAGGCGCGCGGCAGTATGGCCGCTGCTCAATGGGTGTACCTTTATCCACAGCTGTGGAAAACTCTGTGGAAATGGCGGGGCTCGAACGCTGGCGGGTTCGTTGCGTTATCATCGGCGCCGATGGGCGCGTTTCATTCCTGAGCGAAAGGCCGTATGGACGTCTGGGCTCAGGTTTTGTCGGTGGTGCGGGCACGGGTCAGCCCGCAGTGCTTCGATACCTGGTTCCGCCCCGTACAGTTCTGCGGCGCCGACAAAACCTGCGTGCGCATCAAGGTTCCCAATCAGAGTTTCAAGCAGTGGCTGCTCGACAACTATGCGCCCCTGCTTCTGGACGCGATCCGCGAGACCACCCGCATGCCCCTGCAGCTGGATGTCTCCGTCGAGACGGGTCCTGCCGCCGCCGAGCCCGCCGGGCCCGCGGCCGAGCCGCCCCGCCCCGGCGGCGTACCCTTCAACCCCAAATACACCTTCGCCTCCTTCGTCGTCGGCGCGAGCAACCAGCTCGCGCACGCGGGCGCGCTGGCAGTGGCCGAGAACCCGTCGCGCGCCTACAACCCGCTGTACATCTACGGCGGCGTCGGCTTGGGCAAGACCCACCTGATGCACGCCATCGGGCACTTCATCCAGGTCAAGAACCCCGGCCTGCGCATCAGCTACCTCTCCTCGGAACGGTTCATGAACGAACTGGTCAACGCCATCCGTTACGAGCGCACCATCCAGTTCCGCGAGAAGTACCGCAACATCGACGTCCTGCTCATGGACGACGTGCAGTTCATCGCCGGCAAGGAGAGAACCCAGGAGGAGTTCTTCCACACCTTCAACGCGCTTTACGACGCGCAGAAGCAGATCGTCATGACCAGCGACTGCGCCCCCAAGGACATACCCTCCATGGAGGAGCGCCTGCAGTCGCGCTTCGAGTGGGGGCTGATCGCCGACATCCACGCGCCGGATCTCGAGACCAAGCTCGCCATCCTCAAGAAGAAGGCCGAGGCCGAAGGGCTGACCCTGCCCGACGCCGTCGCCATGTACATCGCCACCAGCATCCGCTCCAACATCCGCGAACTCGAGGGCGCGCTCATCCGCCTGGCCGCCCGGGCTTCCATCGACGGCGTCGATCCGCTCGCCATCGACGTCGATTACGCGCGCAGCGTGCTGAAGAACATCGTTTCCGAACCCCAGCGCCCCGTGTCGTCGGACCTGATCATCCGCACGGTGGCCGGCTACTTCAACCTCCACCCCTCCGCCCTGCGCTCCAGGAACAACTCGCGGCGCATCGCGCGCCCGCGGCAGATCGCCATGTATCTCTGCAAGAAGCTCGCCCGCCTCTCCCTTCCCCAGATCGGCAGCGACTTCGGCGGCAAACACCACACCACGGTCCTGCATTCCATCCGCAAGATCGAGAGCGATCGAACCCGGGACCGCGAGATCGACGAAGCGATCGCCAAGATCAGCCAGTCGCTGCTGTGAGCGCGCCGCGCGTTTTCCACATTTCCACGGACGCACTCCGTGGAAATCCGCGCGCACCGGCCGCCGCACCGCGCCGTCCACAGCCGGCTCCATCCTGTGAACGGCGCGCCGCGCCGCATGTGCATGCCAAGTGCGCCCGGGCAATGGATTTGGCGCCCTTTTCCACAAATCCACCGCACCTTCTTCTTCTACTGTCTATTCATATGGAAAATTAGCAGTCGAAGAAGCGCAAGATCGCTGACGCCCGCCGGGCGGCTTTTGTTATAATCGCGCGGTCCGAAAAAGCGCCAAGGAGCCATGAGCATGAAATTCACCGTCAAGAGAGATGCGTTGCTGGGCGAACTCAACCTGGTCCAGGGAGTCATCGAAAGGCGCAGCACCATCCCCATCCTCGCCAACATCCTGCTCGAAGCGGAAGGGGGCCGCCTCGGGATCACGGCCACGGATCTGGACGTCAGCATCTGCTGCGGGTGCGAGGCCGCGATCGCGCAGCCCGGAAGCAGCACGGTGGCGGCGCGGCGCTTTTTCGATATCGTCCGGCTGCTGCCGGAATCGAGCGAGATCCAGTGCGTCCTGCTGGAGAACGACTGGATGGAGGTCAAGTCGGGTGCCGCCGAGTTCAAGGTCGCCGGCCTTCCGCGGGAGAACTTCCCATCGATTCCCGAAAGCACCGGGAGCGGCACGCCCTTGCCGGCCGGCACGCTGCGCGCCATGATCCATCGGACGGTGTTCTCGATCACGACCGAGGAGGAATCCCGCTACTCGCTCAACGGCGCGCTGCTGCTGCTCGTGCCGGGCACGATGCGCATGGTGGCCACCGACGGCCACAGGCTGGCCATGGTTTCGGCCAAGCTCGAAAACGAGAATGTCGATCGGGAGATCCGCGCCCTGATCCCGCGCAAGACCGTGCTCGAAATCCAGCGCCTGCTGGGGGATCAGGAAGAGACCGTGCAATTCGTCCGCGAGGAGAACCACCTGTTCTTTCAGGCCGGAAGCGGCAAGAAGCTCGTGTCGCGCATGCTGGCGGGGCAGTTTCCCAATTACGAGATGGTGGTGCCGCGCGACAACGACAAGCGCATCGTCCTGGGCGCGCGGGCGTTCGGCGAAGCCATCCGGCGCGCGGCCGTCATGTCCGACGAAAAACTGCGCGCCATCAAGATCTACTTCAGCCCCGGCAAGGCCGAGATCACGGCGAGCAGCGCCGAGGCCGGAGAGGCGCGCGAGAGCGTCGATATCGAATACGAAGGACCGGATGTCCAGATCGGCTTCAACCCGCAATACCTGCTCGAATTCCTGAACGTCTGCGGCACGGAAAAAGTCATGCTCGAATTGCGCGACTCCGAAACCCAGGGCCTCTTCAGCCCCGTCGGCCTGGAGGGCCTGGAATACCGCTACGTCGTCATGCCCATGAAATTCTGAACCGGCGGGGCGCGAAGCGCCGCAGCACGGGCACCCGTTCGCTAACCCGTTCATTTCCAATCGCTTTTGCGAAAATTTACCCTCGCCGCCGCGGCCCGGCTGTGCTATAATTATCTGTTTATTGGATCGCCAATAAATCGTTGTAAAGAGTGAGCTTATTCCCGGCCGGCGCATGCCGGAAGGAGCACTTGCAGGCGAGCCCATGGACGAAGGGACAGCTCGACAAATCGGCGCGGAAAGCAGCGGGGCTCAGGGAGCCAAGCCGATCGAAGAGGACTACGGAGCGGACAAGATCAAGGTGCTCGAGGGGCTGGAGGCCGTGCGCCTGCGCCCGGCGATGTACATCGGCTCGACCTCGAGCGAGGGCCTGCATCACCTGCTGTACGAGGTGGTGGACAACTCGGTCGACGAGGCGCTCAACGGCTACTGCACGCGCATCGAGGTGACGATCCACATCGACAACAGCGTCACGGTGATCGACAACGGCCGGGGCATCCCGACCGACATCCACGAGCCCTCGCAGAAACCCGCCGCCGAGGTGGTCATGACCGTGCTGCACGCGGGCGGGAAATTCGACGATCACTCGTACAAGGTCTCGGGAGGGCTGCACGGCGTGGGCGTCTCGGTGGTCAACGCCCTGAGCTGCCGGCTGGACCTCGAGATCTGGCGCGCGGGCAAGGTCTACGAGCAGAGCTACGAGCGCGGCGTCCCGGTGACGGAGTTCCGCGCCACCGGAACCACGCGGCGGCGCGGCACCAAGATCACCTTCAAGCCCGACCCGGAGATTTTCGAGAGCCTGGAGTTCAACTACGACACGGTCGCGGGCCGTCTGCGCGAGCTGGCGTTCCTCAACCGGGGGCTGGAGATCGTCCTCGAGGACCTGCGCACGGACCGGCGCGAGGTGTTCCGCTACGAGGGCGGCATCTGCGCGTTCGTCGAGTACCTCAACACCAACAAGAACGTCCTGCACCCCAAGTGCATCTACTTCGAGGCCGCGCGGGAAGACGTGACGGTCGAGGTGGCGATGCAGTACAACGACGGCTACAGCGAGACCGTCTTTTCCTTCGCCAACAACATCAACACCCACGAGGGGGGGACGCACCTGGTGGGCTTCAAGTCGGCGCTGACGCGCAGCATCAACGCCTACGCGCAGGCGCACGAGTTTCTCAAGGACCTGAAGGAGAACCTGAGCGGCGAGGACGTGCGCGAGGGCCTGGTGGCGGTGGTGAGCGTCAAGCTGCGCAACCCGCAGTTCGAGGGGCAGACCAAGACCAAGCTGGGGAACAGCGAGATCAAGGGGATCGTCGAGGCGGCGGTCAACGACGGGTTGAGCGCCTTCCTGGAGGAGAACCCGGCGGTCGCGCGCAAGATCCTGATCAAGGCGGTCGAGGCGGCACGGGCGCGCGAGGCGGCGCGCAAGGCGCGGGATCTCACGCGGCGCAAGGGAGCGCTGGAAACCGCCCTGCTGCCGGGGAAGCTCGCCGACTGCCAGGAGCGCGATCCCAGGTACTCCGAACTGTTCATCGTCGAGGGCGACAGCGCCGGCGGCTCGGCCAAGCAGGGGCGCGACCGGCGTTTCCAGGCGATCCTGCCCATCAAGGGGAAGATCCTGAACGTCGAGAAGGCCCGCTTCGACAAGATGCTGAGCAACCAGGAAATCGCCACCATGATCTCGGCCATCGGCACCGGCATCGGCCCCGACGACTTCGCCCTGGAAAAGCTGCGCTACGAGCGCATCATCATCATGACGGACGCCGACGTGGACGGCGCGCACATCCGCACGCTGCTGCTGACCTTCTTCTTCCGCCAGATGCCGGTGCTGGTGGAGAAGGGGCACATCTACATCGCCCAGCCGCCCCTGTACGGCGTGCGCCACAAGAAGAGCTTCCGCTACCTGAGGAACGAGCGCGAGATGGAGGAGTTCCTGATGCAGCGCGCCACCGAGAGAGTGGCGGTCACCGTGGAGAGCACGGGGCTGGAGCTCAGCGGCGCGCAGCTCATCGGGTTGCTGCGGCGCGTCCACGAGCACGCGTCCGTCTACCAGAAGCTCCACCGGCGCCTGGAGGATCAGGAGCTTCTCGACCGCCTGCTCGAATTCGTCGCAGGGGAGGGGGCGCTGCTGGCGAGCGGCTTCACCCTGCGCCAGCTCTTCGAGGACGCGGAGCTTCTCGGCGAGCTCGGGCGCATCCTGGAGCAGATCGGCTACCGGTACCGCGCCCTGAGCGACGAGGAGCACGGCCTGCACTCGCTCGAACTGGAGAAGGAGAGCAACGGGCGCAGGCTGACGGTCAACTGGGAGTTTCTCTCCTCGGCCGAGTGGCTGCGCCTGTTCCGGCTGTACGCCGAGACGGCGCCGCTGGCCCGGCCGCCGTTCCGCGTGCGCGAGGACGGGCACAGCAGCAGCCTGGGCTCGCGCGAGGAGCTGCTGAGCTACGTGCTCGCGCTCGGCAAGAGAGACCTGACGATCCAGCGCTACAAGGGGCTGGGGGAGATGAATCCCGAGCAGCTGTGGGAGACCACGATGAACCCGGAAACCCGCACGCTGCTCAAGGTGTCGATCGACGACGCGGTGCAGACCGACGCGATCTTCACCATCCTGATGGGTGACGCCGTGGAGCCCCGGCGCCGCTTCATCGAGGAAAACGCCCTCAACGTGCGCAATCTCGACATCTGACGCCGCCTATGGAAGCCGCCCGCGAACAGGTCCCGGTCAACATCATCGACGAAATGCGCAGGTCCTACCTGGACTACGCCATGAGCGTCATCATCGGCAGGGCCCTGCCGGATGCGCGCGACGGGCTCAAGCCGGTTCATCGGCGCGTGCTGCACGCCATGAACGAGCTCGGCAACACCTACGACAAGCCCTACAAGAAATCGGCGCGCGTCGTGGGCGACGTCATCGGCAAGTACCACCCGCACGGGGAGAGCGCCGTCTACGACACCATCGTGCGCATGGTGCAGGACTTCTCGATCCGCTACCCGCTGATCGACGGCCAGGGCAACTTCGGCTCGGTCGACGGCGACAACCCGGCGGCCATGCGCTACACCGAGGTGCGCATGGCGCGCCTGGCGAACGAGCTGCTGGCCGACATCGACAAGGAGACCGTCGATTTCGGGCCCAACTACGACGACTCGCTCACCGAGCCCCTGGTGCTGCCCGCCAAATTCCCCAATCTGCTGGTGAACGGCTCCTCGGGGATCGCCGTGGGCATGGCCACCAACATCCCGCCGCACAACCTGGGCGAGATCATCGACGCCACCGTCCTGCTGCTCGAGAATCCCGAGGCCACGCTCGACGAGCTCATGGCGGCGGTCCCGGGCCCGGATTTCCCGACGGCCGGCTTCATCTACGGGCGCAGCGGCATCCGCGCGGCCTACGAGCACGGGCGCGGCATCATCGTGCTGCGGGCGCGCGCCGCCGTCGAGAAGCTCGCGCGCGAGCGCGAGGCGATCGTGGTCACCGAGATCCCCTACCAGGTGAACAAGGCCAAGCTCATCGAGCGCATCGCCGAGCTGGTGCGCGACAAGCGGCTGGAGGGCATCGCCGACCTGCGCGACGAATCCGACCGCGAGGGCATGCGCATCGTCATCGAGCTCAAGAAGGACGAGCCCGCCCAGGTCGTGCTCAACAACCTGTACAAGCTGACGCCGATGCAGACCAGCTTCGGCATCATCCTGCTGGCCATCGTCAACAACCAGCCGCGCATCCTCGACCTGCGCGGGGCGCTGCGCTGCTTCATCGAGCACCGGCGCGAGGTCGTGCGCCGGCGCACGATCTTCGAGCTGCGCAAGGCGGAGGAGCGCGCCCATATCCTGGAAGGGCTGAAGCGGGCGCTCGACATGCTCGACGCCGTGATCGCCCTGATCCGCGCCTCGAAGGAGCCCGCCGCCGCCCGGGAAGGGCTGGTGACGCAGCTGCACTTCAGCGAGGCGCAGGCGCAGGCGATCCTGGACATGCGCCTGCAGAGGCTGACCGGCCTGGAGCGCGCGAAGGTCGTCGCCGATTACGAGGAGACCCTGAAGCTGATCGCCCGCCTGAAGGAGATCCTCGCCAGCGAGGCCGTTCTCAAGGGGGTGATCGTCGGGGAACTCAGGGAGCTGCAGAAGAATTTCGGCGACGCGCGGCGCACGCAGATCGTCGACGAGGAGGTCGAGATCACCCTCGAGGACCTGATCGCCGAGGAAGACGTGGTGATCACGGTGACGCATTCGGGCTACATCAAGCGCACGAGCGCGGCGCTCTACCGCCCGCAGGGGCGGGGGGGCAAGGGGCGCATCGGCATGACCACGCGCGAGGAGGATTTCATCGAGCACGTGTTCGTCGCCTCGACGCACAGCTACCTGCTGATCTTCACCGACCGCGGGCAGGTCTACTGGCTCAAGGTCTACGAGATCCCCGACGTCGGGACGGCGGGCAAGGGCAAGGCGATCGTCAACCTGGTGCACCTGGCGGAAGGGGAGAAGATCGCCGACATCCTGGCGGTGCGTGACTTCGAAGCCGAGCGCTACGTGATGATGGCCACGCGCAACGGCATGGTCAAGAAGACGGCGCTGGCCGAGTTCGCCAACCCGCGCAGTTCGGGAATCATCGCCATCTCGGTGCCCGAAGGCGACGAGCTGATCGGTTGCGCGCTCACCGACGGCTCCCAGGACGTGCTGCTGGCGACCCGCAAGGGCAAGGCCATCCTCTTCGCGGAGAGCGACGTGCGCCCGATGGGACGCACGGCGCGCGGCGTGATCGGCATCCGGCTGGCGGGCGAGGATTCGGTGGTCGGCATGTCGGCCTTCAGCGGCGACGGCCAGTTCCTCACCGTCACCGAGAGGGGCTACGGCAAGCGCACGGCCGTGTCCGAGTATCGCAAGCAGAGGCGCGGCGGCTGCGGCATCATCAATCTGCGCGTGGGGCCGAAAAACGGCCCGGTGGTCAACACCTGTCACGTGCGCGACGACTCGGCCGTCGTCATCGTCACCGCCCAGGGCAAGCTCATCCGGCTGTACGCCGAGGATATCCGCAGCACGCAGACGCGGGCGGCGATCGGCGTCAAGTGCATCGAGCTCGAGGAGGGCGACCAGGTCACCAGCGTCACCGTGACCGCCGGCGAGGAGAACGGCGGCGAAGGAGAGGCCACATGAGGCGTCCGGCGCTGCTCGCCGTGCTCGCCTGCCTGGCGGCGCTGCCCGCCTGCAGGCCCAGCACGGCCGACGTCATGGAATCGGCGGAAGCGAGCTGGCGCAAGGGGGATTACGAGAAGGCGATCATGCTGAACCGCGCGGTTCTGGCCCGCGATCCGAAGGGGAAGAACGGGGCGCAGGCGCTGCTGAATATCGGCAATATCTATTACCGCAACCTGCGCCAGATCCGCAGCGCCATCAGCACCTACAGCCACCTGGCGCAGGAGTTTCCCGGATCGCCCCAGGAGTACCAGGCGCGCCGCTGCCTGGCGGAGATCTACGCCGACGAGCTGAAGGATGCGACGCGCGCCATCGCGGAATACGACCGGCTGCTGGCCATGCCGCAGCTGGCCGATGCCGCCGAAATCCGCTTCCGGCGCGCCGATCTCTACTTCAAGAGCGAGCAGTTCGACCGGGCGCTGCGCGAGCTGCTGCACATCCGCGAGGAGGGGGTGAGCGGGCGCCTGGCGGACCAGGTGCTGCTGAAAATCGGCGCCGTCTACCTCGCCCAGAAGCGGTTCGAGGAAGCCCTGGGCGCGTTCCAGGAAGTGGCGCGCTCCCCCTATCCCGAGAGCCGGCGGCAGGCGATCCTGGGCATGACCGATGCATACGAGGGCCTGTACGATTTCGACCATGCGATCGCCGCGATCCGGCGCCTGGATCCCTCGCCGGAAAACGAGCAGCGCATCGCGCGCGAGGTCGCCCGCCTGGAAAAGAGGCGCCGCGAGCTGGAGTCCCCGGCGGACATCCCCGGGCTGGTTCCGGGTCGGGCGAGGAAACGGCAGTGACGGCATTGCCGCGCGCCGGCTTGACAGCGGTGCGCGCCGGGGATAACGTATCGGCTCACGCCGCACAAAGGAGGTGTTCAGCTTGGCGGAAGTCACGGTCAACGAGGGGGAATCCCTCGAGAGCGCGCTGAGGCGCTTCAAGCGCAAGGTCCAGCAGGAAGACATCATCAAGGATGTCAAGAAGCATTCCTTCTACCTGAAGCCCGGAGAGAGAAGGCGCATCAAGCAGGCTCTGGCGCGCAAGCGCCTGCGCAAGAAGATGCGCAGCATGCGGCCCTAGCCCGCGCTGCTCCGGCACGTTTCGGGGCCGCCGGGGTGCGGGCGGGCGCGCCCATGCGCCTTGCTGCGGGGTGGGTCCGTGCGAACGATGCTGGAGGAAACCGTCGGGGCGATCCGCAAACGGTGCGCCCGCCGGCCGGCGGTCGGCCTGATCCTGGGATCCGGTCTGGGCGCGCTCGCGGACACGCTCCATGACGGGACGGTCATCCCGTTCCGCGAATTGCCGCATTTCCCGCAGCCCGGCGTGGAGGGCCACGCGGGCAACCTGATCATCGGTGAACTCGAGGGCGCCGCGCTCGCGGTTCTGCAAGGGCGGGTGCACCTGTACGAGGGCTGGTCGCCGGCCCAGGCGGCCTATCCCACGCGCGTGCTCGCGCGCCTGGGCGTGCACACGCTCGTCGTGACCGGCGCAGCCGGATCGCTGCGCGCCGAGTTCGGCCCGGGCGACCTGATGCTGATCGTCGATCACATCAATCTGCTCGGCGCCAATCCGCTCGCCGGGGCGGGCGGCGGCGAGCTCGCGGAGCGCTTCACGGACATGAGCGAGGCCTACGACCGGCCGCTGCGCGACCTCGCCCTGCGCGCCGCCGCCGACCTGGGCATCCCGCTGCGGCAGGGCGTCTACATCGCCCTGCTCGGGCCCAGCTACGAAACGCCCGCCGAGGTGCGCATGTGCCGCATCCTCGGCGCCGATGCGGTCGGCATGTCCGTGGTTCCCGAGGTGATCGCGGCCCGGCAGCTGGGCGTCCGGGTTCTGGGCCTGGCGTGCATCAGCAACATGGCGGCGGGGATGCTGCCGCAGCCGATCCGCCACCGGGAAGTGATCGTTGCGGCCGCCCGGGCGTGCGCGTCATTGGGCGCGCTGCTGCGCGCGCTCCTCCCGCGACTGGCCGCTCTCGGGCGGGAAGGGGGAGGCGCCCGCGCGTGACGGCGGCCGGCGCGGCGTCGGGAGCGGATTTCAGGCGGGAGATTGCTTGTGAGGGTTGGGGCAGCCGGCGGGGCGGGCGGGCGATTTCACAGGTTCGTGCTCCTCGTCCTGGACAGCGTCGGCATCGGCGCGCTGCCGGATGCGGCGCTCTGGGGCGATGCCGGCAGCGACACGCTGGGGCATGTGCTCGCGCGCGAAAAGCCCGAGCTGCCCAACCTGCAGCGCCTGGGCCTGGGGAACATCCGGGCCCTTCCCGGCCTGCCGCCGAGCAGCCGCCCGGAGGCGTGCTTCGGCAAGGCCGCCATTCTCTCCAACGGCAAGGACACGACCGTCGGCCACTGGGAGCTGGCCGGGATCATCACGCCCGAACCGTTTCCGACCTACCCGGACGGCTTTCCGCAAGACCTGGTGCGGCGCTTCGAGGCCGCCGTGGGGCGCAAGGTATTGGGCAACCGGCCGGCCTCGGGGACGGAAATCATCCGGGAACTCGGCGCCGAGCACATGCGCACCGGCAGTCCCATCCTGTACACCTCGGCCGACTCGGTGTTCCAGCTTGCCGCCCACGAGGAGGTCATACCTCCGGCCGAGCTCTACCGCATGTGCGCGATCGCCCGGGAAATGCTGGACGGGCCGCACCGGGTGGCGCGGGTCATCGCCCGGCCGTTCGTGGGCGCCCCGGGCTCGTTCCGGCGAACCGCCAACCGCAGGGATTTCGCGGTCGCACCGCCGGCGCCCACGCTGCTCGATCTGCTGGCCGCGCGCGGCATGGCCGTGATCGGGGTCGGGAAGGTGCCTTCGATCTTCGCCTACCGCGCCATCACGGAGTCGCTGCCGGCGCACGACAACGAGGAAGTTATGGACCGGACGATCCAGGCTCTGGCCCATGCGCCCGCAGGCTTGATCTTCGCCAATCTCGTCGACTTCGACATGCTGTGGGGTCA
>Ga0272448_1003659_pt1 | contig 18163 bp, 13 predicted proteins | sample YNPCB0191_FD_202220 | JGI IMG/M metagenome (GOLD analysis project Ga0272448, IMG submission 202220) | Hot spring sediment microbial communities from Yellowstone National Park, WY, United States - YNP-CB-019-1 | ecosystem: Environmental > Aquatic > Thermal springs > Hot (42-90C) > Sediment... | reverse complement strand
GGTGAGTGGGATACCTATTGGCAGCAAAGGCGAAAGGAGTTTATCCGACATGCAGCCTGAATTGAATCCTATCACGGAAAAAGAGATGCTTACTTTTTTTAAAAATTTCTTGACATACTTTTTGTAATTGATTAAAAGTGTAAACGTATGTATATGGGGGGATTTTGAGAAGCATCATACCATGGAATTCTTCTATGGTATCCCTTTCCACGCATACATCGCAGTTGTACTGATAGATTCATGAGTGTGACCGTAGTGATACACGCACGATTTATTACAGCCGGAGGGAATTATTATGCCTGATAGTATTGACGCTATACTTTCCCGGTACAGCAGAAAATTAGATGAGCTTATTCCCATTTTACAGGATGTACAGAGAGAGTTTGGGTACATTGGACCTGAATCAGTGAAAAAAATTTCTCGCTACCTGCGTATTTCAGAAAATCAGATTTACGGTGTATCATCCTTTTATGCCCAGTTCCGATTTACTGCTCCAGGCCGCAATTCAATAAAAGTATGTCTCGGTACTGCCTGTCATGTTCGGGGTGGTGCAACATTGCTTGAAATGCTTGAGCGAGGATTGGAGATTACCTGTGGACAAACCACACCGGATGGCCGTTTTGATCTCGAACGTGTTGCATGTCTGGGATGCTGTGCATTGTCTCCAGTGGTACAGATTAATAAGGATATTTATAGTAGAATGACTGTAAATAAATTAATGGAGCTATTGAAAGCATATGAATAAGCTAAAAGAGAAGATTGTATCGGCAAAGAAAAAATGGGAAGAGATTGAAAATAACCGCGAACCCCTCATCTTTGTTGGAGCCGCATCATGTGGCAGGGCTGCGGGCGCCCTCGAGCTGATTCACGAGATTGATGCATTTATCACGAATCACAAAATCAAGGCACGGGTCATACAGGTCGGATGCATAGGCCCTTGTTATCTTGAACCGCTTGTGGATATCAAGCTGCCGGGAGAACCGCGGGTAAGTTACAACAATGTGAATGCAAAAACACTGTCGGTTATTCTCAAATCGCATCTTCTCGAAGGCAAACCCCATGCAAAATTGGCTATTGGGCACTTCGGAAAGGATACATACAAAGACATCCCTCCTTTCTTTGAACTTCCCATGCTGAAACCGCAGGTCCGAATTGTTTTGAGAAATTGTGGTCTTATTGATCCTCAAGATATGGACCACTATTTGGCTGTTGACGGGTATCAGGGATTTATGAACGCCCTTGCCATGACACCCGAGGATGTGATTGCAACAGTACGACAGGCTGGTCTTCGTGGCCGCGGTGGAGCGGGATTTCCTACCTATAGAAAATGGACTGTGTGCAGGAATGCTCCGGGCGAACAGAAGTACCTTATCTGTAATGCCGATGAAGGAGACCCTGGTGCATTTATGAACAGATCCCTCATTGAATCAGATACCCATGCAGTCCTCGAAGGAATGCTCATTGCCGGGTATGCAATCGGGGCAAGCAAGGGTATTGTCTATATTAGGGCAGAATACCCTCTTGCCATCGAACGCTTGAAGCATGCACTACAACAGATGAGAGAGAATGGCTTGCTTGGTCACAATATACTTGGGTCTGATTTTAGTTTTGATATAAAGATCAAAGAGGGGGCTGGTGCATTTGTCTGTGGAGAGGAGACAGCACTTATTGGTTCTATTGAAGGGAAACGAGGTATGCCCCGTTCCAGACCTCCTTTTCCTGCCATAGCAGGTCTCTTTGGTTGCCCCACAATCATCAATAATGTGGAGACCCTCGGAACACTGCCCAATATTTTGCGTAATGGCGCGCAGTGGTATACACGGTATGGAAAGGAAGGTAACCGGGGGACCAAGACTTTCTCGCTGGTCGGGAAGGTACGGAGACCCGGTCTCATTGAAGTCCAGCTGGGTACGACCCTGAAAGAAATCATATTCGATATAGGCGGTGGGGTGCAGAAGAACTTTAAGGCAATTCAAACAGGAGGTCCATCAGGCGGATGCCTCTCAGAAGAATTTCTTGAACTCCCTGTTGATTACGAATCGCTTGCATCGGTGGGGTCCATTATGGGTTCCGGTGGTCTCATCGTTATGGATGAGGACACGTGTATCGTGGATGTGGCAAAATATTTTCTCGATTTTACGCAGAAGGAATCCTGTGGCAAGTGTGTACCATGTCGTGTTGGTACCAGACACATGGTGGAGATACTTGACCGTATTACCCATGGGGAGGGTGTACCGGAGGACCTTCTTGCCTTGCGTACATTGGGGGATACCATCAAAAAGGGCGCGCTCTGTGGTCTTGGCCAGACTGCGCCGAACCCTGTGCTTACCACACTGAGGTATTTTCGTAATGAGTACATTGAACACATAAAAGACCACAGATGTCGTGCTACAGTATGTAAGGATCTCATTGAATATCGGGTTATCAAGGAAAAATGTACCGGATGCCAGTCATGTGTCCGGGTCTGTCCGACAGGAGCCATATCAGGGCCACGGTCAGAGCCCCATAACCTTGACCCATCAAAGTGTATAAAGTGCAGGTCATGCTATGAAGTATGCCGCTATGAGGCCATAGCAGGTGATGCAATTGTGATTCGGAGTGCGGAGAAAAAGTCATGAGAAAAGAGAAAAAAGTGACCATTACAATTAATAATCAGCAGGTAGAGGTAAAACCAGGAATAACCATACTGAATGCTGCGCGGGAGCATGGCATTTTTATTCCTTCTCTATGTACGCTTGAAAACCTTCCCTCCTATGGAGCGTGCAGACTCTGTGTTGTAGAAGTTGATGGGTTGCGCGGTTTTCCAACATCCTGCACCACACCTGTTGAAGAGGGTATGGTTATTCGGACTGATACTGCTGAGATTCGGACCCTACGGCAGGAGGTCTTGAAACTCCTCTTGAGTGAGCATCCTGGAAGCTGCCTTTTCTGTGGAGAACAAAATGAATGCAAACAGTTCATGGGAACAATCCGTAAAGTGGGTGTTACAACAGGATGTCGATATTGCCCCAATGATGCACGGTGTGAACTTCAGGAAATAACCGAGAAGGTAGGATTAACAGAAACGTCATATCCTGTCTACTATAGAGGGTTTCCTGTTGAAAAGTACGATCCCTTTTATGATCGCGATTATAATCTTTGTCTCCTGTGCGGACGATGTGTCAGGGTATGCAATGACATACGGTTGAATGGAACGTTGAGCTTCAAACAGAGAGGGAAACTTACAACCATCGGACCTGCGTTTGATAGGACACACCTTGAATCAGGATGTGAATTCTGTGGTGCCTGCGTTTCTGTTTGTCCAACAGGCGCCTTGAGTGCAAAAGTGGGTAAATGGTGCGGAAAGCCTGACAACCAGATTGAAACCACCTGCACCTATTGTGCGACAGGGTGTCAGGTGATGCTTCAGATAAAGAATAATGAAGTCGTTGATGCTTTGCCTGACTATCATTCGTCAGTGGATAAAGGTCTCATATGCGTGAAGGGCCGTTTCGCTATCCCTGAGTATATTCACAGTGTCCGGCGCATATCCACCCCACAGAAACTCACACCAGTTGGATATGAAGATATCTCATGGGATGATGCTCTTGATATTGCAGCAGAAAGATTGAAGGAAGCAAAACCTGACGAGGTGCTGATAGTAGTATCATCACAGTTGAGTAATGAAGATCTTTTTGTGGCGCAACATTGTGCGAGACACTCTATTGGTACTGAAAATATCATTTCATCTGTTATGAGTGACCTGGGGGAACGAATTGCCCCCTTTCTGAATTTAGCAGCCCATTCCCATACCTTCGATGCCATAGAGAGTGCCCAGGCCATACTCACAATAGGATTTGATTCAACCTATGGATACTCACCACTGGGAATCAGCATAAAGAAAGCATCCCGGAAAGGCATCCCACTGGTTACACTCAATCATTTTGAAAGCAATCTTGATCTGTTTGCAGACTGCGCAATGACAGTCAATAGTTCGTCCTGGACAACGGTTCTGGATGCACTGATTGATTATGTATCAACGGGTACATTGAATAAACCATTGCCAGATAGGCTTAAGGTTGAGATTGCCGAGGCTGCCAAGTTGTTTCCAAAAGATGCATGGAACGTCATTATTGTGGGACCGTATGCGTTTTCGGTTCCTGAAGGGAAGCACGTGCTGGAAAGAATCCTTACCCTGAGAAACGCTCATGGATGGAAGGTTATTGTTGCCCATCCTTACACCAATCTCAACGGTATGCTGGCGTTAGGTGTTTTTCCTTCCCTCAAACCAGGTGACGCTATCAGTACAGGTTCAAACGATACGTCTGAACGTGCAGCGATTAATCTCACATTGGTGGATAGTGCAAAACCGAAGAAGGTTGTCTATCTTATTGGTGAAGTCCCTGACAGTTTTATCCCCGAGTGTGATTTTCTCATCTATCAGAATGGGATAGCGGCTGAATGGGAACGAAAGCCTGATCTTATACTACCATCAGCACTTTTTGCAGAAACAGATGGAACTGTCATCAGTGCAGAACGACGTATCTTGCATATTAACAAAGCATGTGACCCATATATGGATGCAAAGCCAGACTGGTGGATTCTGGGAACCATAGAAGATAAAATGAAGAAAAGCAAGATATGCTACACGGATATGGCAACCCTTGAAAAGGATATGAAAAAGTCTATGAAGGGATCAGCGAATGGCAAAAAAGCACTTTCCTTTAAAGATATCGATGTTATCGGACAACTCACACAACATACAGGACGAGACAAACGTTTTACAGAATCCCGGTATAGAGGCATACCATTACGATATGTGGTATCAGGGATGAAGGTTATTGAAGATAGGATGGAGACCGTCTGTGAAGAGAGGGAGGGTGTATGAGCAGGATTGTAAAACGAGAAAGCATTGTGCCCAATATGCATCTCCTTGTTGTTGAAGCGCCGGAGATTGCTACCAAGATTCAACCTGGCCAGTTTGTAATTGTAAGGGCAGAAGAGGAAGGCGAAAGAATTCCCCTCTCTATAGCAGACTGGGATACTGACGAGGGCACGATAACTATCATTTTCATGGAGGTTGGCTCATCAACACGGGCACTTGCCAGTCTTACAGGAGGCGATACCCTTCCCACATGTGTTGGTCCTCTCGGCAACCCGACTGCCATTGATCAGTATGGCACTGTTTTGTGTGTTGCTGGATGTTATGGTATTGGAAGCATCTACCCTGTTGCACGGAAACTGAAGGAGATGGGAAATACTGTAGTCAGTGTTTTTGAAGCGAGAAGCTCCTATCTTCTCTATTGGTCGAGCAAATTTGTTCCACTTTCAGAAAAAATATTCAATATAACACGGGATGGTAGCCTTGGTATGAAGGGACACATCAATAGATTGCCTGACATCATCCATGGTTTGCCAAAAATGCCTGACCGTATTATTGTAAACGGATGCACGTATTTAATGGCGCGCACATCAGAGATAACAAAGGAGATGGGTATTCCAACAATCGTCAATCTCAACCCGATTATGATTGACGGTACAGGTATGTGCGGCGTCTGTCGTGTTACTGTGAAGGATCAAATGAAGTTTGCCTGTGTGGACGGTCCTGAATTTAATGGGCACGAAGTAGACTGGAAAGAATTTCTATCACGGAGAAAGGCATACCTTGAAGAAGAGGTATTATTTTTTAGAAAGAGTGAACCGAGGAGTGCAATTCACGAAGAGGGGAAGTGTCATTCATGAGCGAAGAGAAACAGAGCAAAATCAATTTGAACCGTACGGATATGCCAAAGCAATCTCCTGAAATGAGACGACACAATTTTAATGAGGTTGCCCTTGGCTATACAGAAGAGCTTGCCATGCAGGAAGCACGTCGCTGCCTCCAGTGTAAAAAGCCGAGCTGTGTTACAGGATGTCCAGTGGAAATAGATATTCCTCACTTTATATCATACATCGTAAAGGGTGACTTTGCAGGAGGGATCAAAAAGATCAAGGAAAAGAATTGCCTTCCTGCGGTGTGTGGCAGAGTGTGTCCCCAGGAATCACAGTGCGAATCGAAGTGTGTTCTTGTAAAGAAGGGTGGGGAGATTGCTATTGGCAGACTTGAGCGGTTTTTGGCTGACTGGGAAGCAGCTCAGGGTAAGATTGACCTTCCTGAAAAACCAAAGCCAACAGGCAAAAAGGTGGCGGTTGTAGGTTCAGGACCTGCAGGCATTACAGTTGCTGGTGATTTGATTCTCCTGGGTCACGAGGTAACGATCTTCGAAGCTCTTCACAAAGCAGGAGGGGTACTCACCTATGGAATTCCTGAATTCAGGCTTCCCAAATCCATTGTGGCGCGGGAAGTGGAATATGTGAAGATGTTAGGTGTAAAGGTTATAACAGATTTTGTTGTAGGCAAAACGCGATCCGTTGATGAATTACTCAAGGAGTTTGATGCTGTTTTTATCGGAACTGGGGCAGGGTTGCCCTGGTTTATGAATATCCCGGGTGAGAATCTCAATGGTGTCTATTCAGCCAATGAATATCTTACACGCATGAATCTCATGCAGGGATATCAGTTCCCCTCATCAAAAACACCGGTGAAAAAGCATAGACGGGTTGGTGTCATTGGTGGTGGCAATGTTGCCATGGATTCTGCTCGCACTGCACTCAGACGAGGAGCAGAGGAAGTCCGCATTATATACAGGAGGTCTCACGCTGAATTGCCTGCACGAAAAGAAGAAAGCGAGAATGCAGAAGAAGAAGGCGTCATCTTCAATATGCTCACACTTCCGATACGGTATATTGGCGATGAAAATGGGTGGTTGAAAGCAATCGAATGTCTTAAGATGGAACTGGGAGAACCGGATGCTTCAGGCAGGAGACGACCTGTTGAAATACCCAATTCTAACTTTACTATTGAACTCGATGCAGCTGTTGTTGCCATAGGTAATAGTCCGAATCCTCTTGTTCCATCCACAACACCAGGATTAGAAACCAAGAAGAACGGTACACTCATTGCAGATATTGAGACAGGGAAGACTACAAAAGATCGTGTATGGGCAGGAGGAGACATTGTGACCGGTGCTGCAACTGTTATCCTTGCTATGGGTGCGGGAAGAAAGGCTGCGCGGTCCATTCACGAGTATCTTTCGAATTTATAGATACGAGCAACATCATTGTAGTATCAGATTAAAATCTCTGAGAGACAATAAGTTGTAAGGGGTGAATGGGGGAAATCCCCCATTCACTATTTCTTTGCAGGTGCTGGTTTTGGTTCTGGTTTTGCAGCTGGTTTTGCTTCAGGTTTTGCCTCAGGTTTTGCAGCCGGTTTTGGTTCCTTTGGTTTTTTAGGTTTCGGAGCCGCCTTTTTTTCAGGCTTTGCAGCACCAATTTTGGTAATCATGACGCCATCTGTTATGTATTTCGCTACAACTTTGTCACCGGCTTTTACTTCATTCATACTTTTGTAACCCTTCAGTTTTGGATTGGTTACATCAAAGGTAACAACTTTCTGTTTATCCTGTACAGTAAGGGTTTTACCAGCAGCATCATAATTTTTTACAACTCCAACAAAACCTGCTGGTTTCGGCTTTGGTTTTGGCTTTGGTTTTTCTGGAGCTGCAGGTTTTTCAGGGGCTGCCTTCTCAGGAGCAGGAGCTTTCGCTGGTTCAGCCTTTGCCTTCTCAGGAGCAGGAGCAGCCTTGGCTGGTGCTGCCTTGGGTTTTTCCTGAGCCAAACCTGTGCTCACAAAGGCAATACCAATGAGTAGAACAAATACCAACATTAAGACTTTCTTCATAACACAAACCTCCCTTCAATAAAAATAAAATGTACGCTTGATTTTTAAATATTTTATAAGCCATGTCAAGATTTTAATAAACAAAAAATAAAAAAAATCATAAAACAAATGTGAAGGATTAATGGACATTTTTAAAAGCAAGACGTTCCCCAATTAACTTGACAATTCCATATAGCTTGTGCATATTATCACAAAACAAAAGAAGATTTTTTATTGTTTTCCATACGAGAAAATATATAAACTTTTTTGAAATGGTCTATTTTTAAAGAATTTTTTTAAAATTCATGATACCGAAGATGAAAGAAGACGCATTTCATATCAGCATCGATAACGAAAAGTGCAGAAGATGTTCTTACTGTATCCAGATGTGTCCAGCCAAGGCGATCAAACTTGAAAAGGATTGCGTTACAATCATTCCTCACCGTTGTATTTTATGTGGAAGTTGCATCACGGAATGTCCGCAACATGCGGTTCTTTACAATGGTGACATTGATAAAGTAAGACAGTTACTGGAGACAAAAACAGAGAAGGTTATTGCATGTCTTGACCCGGCCTTTCCTGCCACATTTAAAATGACGCCGCGCCAGCTGGTAACAGCTTTAAAAAACATTGGTTTTACCGAGGTATGGGAAGGAGCCTTTGGTGCAGAGATTGTGAGTCAGGCATACAGGAAGTTAGTGCAGGAGAAGACAGACAGACCACTCATATCCTCTTTCTGCCCGGTGATTGTTATGTATGTCCAAAAATATCTTCCACAACTGATTCCGAATATTGCACCTATCGTATCCCCTATGATTGCCATAGGAAGAATTGCAAAAAAGATAAAAGGAAACGATTGGAAGGTCGTATATATAAGTCCGTGTCTGGCACATATGAAAGAAGCAGTTGCACCTGAGGTGGCAGGAGCCATAGACCATGTTATTACCTTTCAGGATATGCAGGTCTTGCTTGATAGTAAATTCCATGGGGAACAGTTTGACGAAACAGATTTCGATGGTCCCCAGCCTTTTCTCGCACGCATTATATCAGTCATCGGCGGTTTGAATCGAAGCATGGGAAGTAACTTTGATGTTCTCATGGACCATATAAGTGTAACCTACGGGCACAAGAGGGCTATAGGTGCACTGCACCAACTTGCATCAGAATCCATAACAGCAAAATTTTTGGACATTGTATATTGCTTTGGATGTGTGGATGGCCCCTTTGCTGACAGGGAGCTTGCCGTACTCGGTCGGCGACAGATTGTTGCACAGTATACGCGAGTGGAAATGGAAAAACAGGATGTGGCAAAGGTTATTGCTGAACTGGATCGCTATGAGGATATCAATCTCCATAGAGAATTCTATAATATGGAAGAGAGACTGCCGGTGCCTACTGAAGACCAGATCAATGCAGTGCTCAAAAAAATAGATAAATTACCTCCCCATCGAAACCTTGACTGTAGAGCCTGTGGATACCCCACGTGTCGGGATAAAGCCATTGCCGTTGTACAGGGTATTGCCGAGGAGGAGTACTGTCTTCCCTATCTTCTCGAGCAGAGTAAAAGGATCTATAAACAACTTGAAAAGTCTCACCGTGAATTGCAACTATCCCACCAGGAACTTGAGCAAGCGCAATACCAACTCATTAGAACTGAAAAACTTGCTGCCCTTGGTCAGCTGGCAGCAGGAGTTGCCCACGAGATTAACAATCCTTTGGCAACTATTACCATCTACGCCCATCTTCTCATGAAAAGCCTGGATGCTGATGACCCGCGGAGGGAAGACGTGCAGTTGATAATCAGTGAAGCCTCTCGGGCAAAAGAGATTGTGCAGGGACTGTTAAGTTTTGCGAGGGAAAAGAAACTGGAGGTAGGACCGACCAATATCAATGAAGTCTTGGAAGATGTACTTGCCCTTGTGGCAAATCAATCTATTTTTCATAATATAAAAATCAAGAAATCACTCTCTCCCAATTTATCGACCATTACTGCTGATGCAACACAGCTCAAACAGGTTTTCCTCAACATTATATTGAATGCTGCTGAGGCTATGGGAGGTAAGGGTGATTTAATCATTACAACCACTCAGGATAGAAAATACGTGAAGATAAAAATCCAGGATACCGGTTCTGGTATTCCACCTGAGATCTTAAACAAGATTTTTACACCCTTTTTTACTACAAAAGCAAAAGGAACGGGGTTAGGATTGGCAATATCGTATGGTATTATTGAGCGCCATTCAGGGAGAATCGATGTGGAGAGCAAACTCGATAAAGGGAGTACCTTCATTATTTCATTACCTGTTCCAGAGAGCAAGGATATACAACACGAGGAATCAAAAAAGGAAACAGTGATGTTTCAAAATACGCAATAGGGAGAGGAAGCCATGAACAAAAAAACAAAAATCCTGCTTGTTGATAATGATGTGGACTTTATAGACCTGAATAAGGCTGTCCTCGAAAACAGTGGATTCGAGGTGGCTGTAGCGTTTTCAGGTCGCGAGGCAATGGATAAAGTTCGCTTTGAACAGCCGGATCTCATCGTTCTTGACCTGATGATGGAGAAGCATGACACAGGGTTTGGTGTTGCAAAGGCATTGAAGGCTGACCCATTGTACAAGAACATACCCATATTAATGCTCACCGCGGTGGGCAGTGAGACGGGTATGGATTTTTCACAGGAACTTGATGGATACTGGATGAAAACAGATGACTATGCGAGCAAACCCCTGTTGCCTGAAGAGCTTGTGAAGCGTATACATGAGCTTCTGGCTCGGTCAAAGAAGTAGGAATCATTTAGCGGGCGGCGAAGAGAATAATGAATATTCTTGTTGTAGATGATGAAAAGGGTATCCGCGAAGGATGCAAGCGTATCTTGACCAGCGAAGGGTATGCTGTGGATACTGCTGAGAACGGTAAGGTCGGTTTGGAAATGATTGAAACAAAGCCCTATGACCTCCTGCTTGTTGATCTCATGATGCCTGTTATGGGTGGATTGGAAATGATGGCACAGGTACAACAAACGCACCCTGATATTATCATGATTGTAATAACTGGATTTGCAACCATCGAGACAGCTGTTGATGCTATGAAATCCGGAGCCTATGATTATGTTCCCAAACCGTTTACCCCTGACCAGCTTCTTGCAGTTGTCAACAGAGGGCTTGAGACACGACGTCTTCGCATCCAGACGCAGCAGCTCATGGAGGAGCGGGATCAGAAACTTCTTGAAGTGGCAAAGGAGACGTCAAAACTGCGCACCATTGTTAATTCTATGGGCGATGGTATTCTGGTAATAAATCAGGAGAAACAGCTTGTCCTGTGGAATCCTGCAGCCATTACCATGCTCCGTCTTAAGGAGAAACTGGAGGTAGGACGGAATTTCCGTGAAGTTATTACACAGGACAGCTTGATCGATATTATTGATCGTGCCTTTTCACCTGATGCATCTCGCTATACAACGCTTTCAGAAGAGATTACGCTCCCGCCATCTGAACCACGAACACTCATGGTCAATGTTTCAGTCATACGAGACGACAAGGGCCAGGAGCTTGGCGTGGTGAGTACCTTGAGAGACATCACAAGTCTCAAGGAGATTGAGAAGGTAAAATCACAATTTGTCTCCATGGTGACCCACGAACTCCGGGCACCGTTATCAGCAATCGAAGGATACCTTACAGCTTATCTCACAGGCGCTATTGGAAATGACCCTCAGATGAATCGGCAGATGCTCGAACGGGCACGCCAGAGGGCACATTCATTGCTGGAACTGGTCAATGATCTTCTCCAGTTCACCCGCCTTGAGGCTCAGAGTATAAAAAGGAAAAAGGAATTACTCAATCTCGGAGATATTATTGTGAATACGGTGGAATTACTCAAAAACCAGGGAGAGAGCAAAGAGTTACGCTTTACTGTGGATGTTCCCGATCAATTGCCTCTCATTGAAGCTGATAGGTCTGAGATGGAGCAACTCTTTACAAATCTCATATCAAACGCCATCAAATACAATGTCAAAAAAGGCAGTGTCATCATTCGTGCAAAGCCGAATAATAATCTTCTCGAAGTGTCGGTAGAGGACACGGGGATTGGCATTGATGAAGAGAACCTTCCCCATATCTTTGATGAATTTTACAGGGTATCAGGGCCACAGACCCGCTATACCACAGGAACAGGCCTTGGTCTCTCAATTGTTAAGAAAATTGTAGAATCCCATTTTGGCAGTATTACAGTAAAAAGTACGATTAATAAAGGGACAACCTTTACAGTAAGTTTTCCAGTTAAACATGGCTAACAGTAAGAGAAATTTATTAAAAACCAATACGTAAAAGGAGAAATTATGGCACGCGAATTAAAACTTAATGAGATTGTCGAGAAAAGACAACTGGCACCTTCAATTACTCTTTTTAAGCTTTACACACCTGATATTGCACGGAAAGTCAAACCAGGTCAGTTTGTGGTGTTGCGGGCTGATGACTATGCAGAACGGATACCCCTCACTGTAGCTGAGTTTGACAGGGACCAGGGAATCATTACAGTAATCTTTCAGGCAGTGGGCACCTCAACGCAAAAGATGGAAAAATTTGAGCACGGTCAGACCATCCTGGATGTGGTAGGTCCCCTTGGAAAACCGAGCCATATCGAAAAATATGGAACCGTTGTATGTGTTGGAGGCGGTGTCGGTGTGGCACCTGTCTATCCCATTGCCAAAGCACTCTATGAGATAGGCAATACAGTCATTTCAATTATCGGTGCCCGTACAAAAGAGATGCTCATACTTGAAGATGAAATGAAGGCAATAAGCCATGAACTCTATGTAACCACCGATGATGGCACGTATGGTCACCACGGTTTTGTTACAGATATTCTGAAAAAATTGATTGCTGACAAGAGAGAAATCAACCTTGTCATAGGCATTGGACCTGTTGTGATGATGAAGGCAGTAGCGGATGTAACACGGCCTCATTCTATCAAGACTGTGGTAAGTCTCAATACAATCATGGTTGATGGAACAGGTATGTGCGGATGCTGCAGGGCAACTATAGGTAATGAGACAAAGTTTGTGTGTGTTGATGGTCCTGAATTTGACGGTCATCTTGTTAATTTTCCTGAATTGATTCTCCGCCAGAAGATGTACAATCGTGAAGAACGACGTGCCCTCTGGGACCACAAATGCAAGTTAGAGTTTCAGGCAAAACAATTGAAGAAAGTAAAAAAGCGGGAAAAGATGCCTGAACAGGACCCAAAAATACGGATACAGAATTTCAATGAAGTTGCCCTTGGCTATACGAGAGAGAATGCACTTCGTGAAGCATCACGGTGTCTCCAGTGTAAGAATAGTCCCTGCGTGGAAGGCTGTCCAGTGAACATTAATATTCCGGCGTTTATAAAAAAGATACGGGAGAATGATTTCATGGGCGCCATTCACGTCATCAAAGAGACAAACGCCCTCCCTGCAGTATGCGGTCGCGTCTGCCCCCAGGAAACCCAGTGTGAGAGCAAATGTGTTTTAGGTAAAAAAGGGGAACCGGTTGCCATAGGACGTCTCGAGCGCTTCGTTGCTGATTATGAAGCACAGCAGGGGGATATCCGGATTCCCGAGAAGGTAAAACCAACAGGGAAAAAGGTGGCAGTCATTGGTGCAGGCCCTGCAGGACTAACGGTGGCAGGAGAACTGGCAAAAAAAGGCCATGAGGTGACTGTCTTTGAAGCGCTCCATAAAGCGGGTGGTGTTCTTGTATATGGCATCCCGGAATTCCGTCTTCCCAAAGCCATCGTACAGAGAGAAGTGGACTATGTGGAAAAGCTTGGGGCAAAGATAAAGGTGGATACTATTGTTGGCCAGAGTATTACCCTGGATGAACTTTTTGCTCAGGGCTATGATGCCATATTTATCGGAACAGGTGCAGGGCTTCCATATTTCCTCAATATCCCTGGCGAGAATTTAAATGGTGTCTATTCTGCAAACGAGTTTTTGACACGGGCAAACCTCATGAAAGCCTATATGTTTCCCGACTACGATACACCAATTCGCGTCGGGAATAAGGTTGCGGTCATTGGAGGTGGTAATGTTGCCATGGATTCAGCACGGGTTGCCAAGAGACTTGGTGCTGACCATGTGTATCTCATCTACCGTCGCTCCCGCCAGGAAATGCCAGCACGGGCAGAAGAAGTCCATCATGCAGAGGAAGAGGGGATAGAATTCAGACTCCTTACCAATCCAATCAGAATTATTGGTGATGAACACGGGTGGGTCAAAGGCATTGAATGTGTCAAGATGGAACTCGGGGAGCCTGATGCATCGGGGAGGAGAAGACCTGTTGAAATCAAAGGGTCTGAACACGTCATTGATGTTGATGTAATTATTGTAGCTATCGGACAGGGACCCAACCCTATCCTGACACAAAGTACAGAAGGATTGAAGCTCAGAAAATCAGGCAATATAGAGGCAGATCCTGAAACAGGTAAGACAAGCAAGAAAGGTGTCTTTGCCGGTGGTGATATTGTGACCGGTGCTGCAACGGTTATCCTTGCCATGGGTGCTGGACGTAAGGCAGCAGCAGCAATAGACGAGTACCTCAGGACAGGCGTATGGTAAAAGCACAGGAGAAAACCCAAGCCGTATTCTCATAAGGGAATACGGCTTTTTTTCTTTCTTCACTATCGTGTGGTTTCTATTTTTCCCTTCCCATCTCCATGATTTTTATGTTACTAATGAACACAGATACGGTATCTGAGGTTTTCTAACATGGAGAAAATACAGACCTTAAGGGGATTTCGAGATATCCTCGGTGATGATAGGAAGAAACTGTCATGTATTGAGACAATTTCCAGAAAGTACCTTTCTCTCTTTGGTTTTTCAGAAATTATAATCCCGGTTCTCGAGAAGACAGAGCTTTTTATACGAAGCATTGGTGACACAACAGACATTGTTGAGAAGGAAATGTTCACCTTTACTGATAGAAGTGGAGAGTCTGTAACCCTCCGGCCTGAAGCAACAGCTGGAATGGTGAGGGCGTATCTTCAAGCAGGACTCTATACTAAGGAACGGGTAAGCAAACTCTTCACCATTGGACCCATGTTCAGACATGAGCGGCCCCAGAAAGGGAGGTTCAGAGAATTCCACCAGGTTAATGTGGAGGTATTTGGAGTAGAAAGTGCCTTGATTGATGCAGAACTCCTATGGATGATATCCCTGATACTCCGTGAGATCAACATAAACCAGTATCAGTGTGAAATCAACAGCGTTGGTTGCCGCCAGTGCAGGGAGGGGTTTAAAAAAGAACTGATTACATTTTTTACGGCACATAAAGACGGGCTTTGTGAAGATTGCCAGAAGCGATTACAGCGCAGTCCCTTACGGCTCTTTGATTGCAAAAATACTGAGTGCAGGAGTATCAGCGCTGAATCACCCCTGCTCTTTGACCATCTCTGCATGACATGTAAGGAACATTTTGAAGAATTGATAACCTATATACAGGCATTTAATCTTCCCTTCAGTATTAATAAGAGACTCGTACGAGGGCTTGACTACTACACAAAAACAGTATTTGAGTTTACGTCAGATGAGCTCGGTGCACAGAAGGCATTTGTGGCAGGTGGCAGGTATGACAATCTCGTCGAAGACATGGGCGGTCCCATAACACCGGGATGTGGATTTGCCATTGGCATGGAACGGTTGGCACTCCTTATACACAAAGAACTGGCAGAACCTATACCCACCTTCTTTTTTGCCTATGTGGGAGAAGAAGCCCGTACATACCTTATTCCCGTTCTCAAAGCCTTTGCACACGAGAACATGCGGGTACGATATTCCTATGAAGGCAAATCCTTAAAATCACAGATGCGCTATGCTGATGCCTTGCAGTGTGATTATGTCTTTATCCTTGGAGATGATGAAATTCATAAAAAAATTTTTATTGTACGGGATATGAAACAAAAACAGCAGTGCGAAGTGCCACTGGAGTATATAAGCCTTCCAGAGAAGATGTTAGACTATATTCAGCATAATCTCAGATAGTATTCTCCTCCTGTATTTTTTTCTTTCCATTACCAGGCACTTGTTTTTCCAGTATGTTGCTCCTGTAGATGAGGTAGGTGAGCAATATGGCAAGTATGAAACGGAAGACTATGAGAATAATGCCATTTGCGCCTATGACAACAAAAATAAGGGTATCCTCAATCATTGCGTGACACATGGAAAGAAAGAGAAGAATGAGAAAGGCTTCTTTTTTAGTTACGTTTGATGTTTTTATAGAGTGGATGATAATCCCTGCCCCATAGGTAAGGCCAATGATTATACCAGTAACAAGAGGTACCAATCCATTGTGCGTGATACCGAGAACAGAAAAGTGTATGCGTGCTATATCCGATTGCTTATGCTTCAAGAATTCGTATGCGATAGTAAGAGGGAGTATTATAATAAGAAGCTTGATAGTAAGACTGAGAGAATCTTTGAGGGCTACAAGAATAATGTCCATAGGATATTGAGAACAAAGCCTGAAATGAGACTGAAAAGAATGCGTGCGGTAAGCAGGAGCCACGCATTGACACCTGTCTGTTTTGTCACTGCAGTTTCAACCGGAAGGCTGTGTGAGATGCCAAGCATAAGGGCAATGACCGTTATGTCTTTTGGAGGAAGTTCGAGTGGTGCAACAACCGCAATAGCTGCATAGAGATTGATGAAATACCCTGCTGCCAGACAGAGGGCAGATTCTCCGGGAAGACCAAAGATACCCATAAAGGGTTTTAAGAGAAGGCCTATTCGATCAACGACACCGGTCTGCTTTAAAAATTCTATGGCAATGTAGAACGGGACAATCACTTTCACCATGGTGTATGTTATGGATAAGCCATTAATAATCCCTTTTTGTATAGTATGCATCATCACTCCGCTGCCTGTTCTTACTGAGTGTACCGTATCCCAATAAGAATGAGATGGGCAAAATTGTGATAGGTGCCTTTGAGTCCTGTCATACTTCGCGAGGCATCTATCTTCTTAAAAAAGGTTGCCTGATACGCCATATCAATTGTCACACGCTGTGTGGTATATGTAGTGCCTCCCATCACAATGTGACGCGTATTATCGGGAAGCTCTGGACCTACAGTCCTTTTTGGTACAGGACTTTTATCATACATGTACCCCGCCCTTACTTCAAGAGGTTTATTGAAACGGTAATTGACCCCTATGGCAATACTCGGTGTATTGAACCAGTCTTTGTAAAAAAACTGCTGTGCCATGCCATTCTTGAATTTTACTTTATAGTGGTTGAGGGATGACCACCCTGTATACAAAAGGTCGCCTTCAATAGTAAGGGGTCCACAGGTTTTTGCAATACCAAGGACTCCAATAAAGGGAAGGGTCATCCTCGTTGATGCATCAGTGGAAAAACCAAAAGGCGTTGGGGCAAGGACTTTTGCTGTTCCTTCATAGGGCATATCCACTGCACTTCTGTATGTGAGTGCCACTCTATAGTCTTTTGGAAGTTTTAGTGTGAGCGCTGCATTATACCCAAAGGCATGGCCGTCACCACTCAATTCTGTGGTTCCATCAGGCAATCCAAAAAGACTCAGATTGGTGGCATTTTTCATTGACACAGAGCTTAAAACGTAGGATAAACCCAGACCAAAAGAGAGGAACTCATTAAATCTCCAGGCAATAACCGGATTTATAAATGTTGTCTTAATCTCAGCAAAGGTATTCACGTATCGTCCCATCCACCCCTTAGGCCATTCTGTTGACAGACCGAAAGGCGAATAGACCCCGAGGCCATAGGATATGTTCCCTCGTGTGTATTGTATATATAGAGTCGGAAGATGGTGAGTCTTCGGTCGCGCATTGAACCTCTGTCCTGTTGTCTCATCCCTGAAATACGTTGTGGGTATAATAACAGTATCACCAAAGGATGCAGAAAAACCCTTCTGCTCCGGAAGGAGGGACGGGTTATAAAAAATCGCTGATGGGTTATCTATAGAGGCACTTACTGCCATGCCCATACCATTTGCTTTTGCATCTTGATTGTAAATTAGAAATGCAGCAGCACATAGAGGAAGCGGAAGAAAAAAGCAGACACAATACACAAGAATTTTATATATAACATGTACTGGCCTTTGCAGGTACATTTTTACTGTAAATACCATTACCATGAATAAAAGACAATAGAGTATATTGGGTATTGTATTCAAAACGACATATCTCAATAATTGTGTAAAGGAGGAAGTAAAAATAGAGGACGATGATAAGTAGTTTTAATTATTGAATAATTTAGCGTACGGAGAAAGCAGGAGTATTTAAAAAAAATTATAAAAAAATGGAAGCATCCCTAACTCCGTGATTGAAAATAATTAAGGCTCACCCTATACTATTTTCAACCAATAAAAGCATAGGAGGTGAGCCTATGAAGGAGATAAGGATATCCTTCACAA